>OHCX01000003.1_pt1 | contig 251052 bp, 173 predicted proteins | sample 1566841 | NCBI WGS metagenome assembly OHCX01 (sample SAMEA3879513, study PRJEB24766) | human gut metagenome | biome: human-associated habitat; feature: feces | place: USA | collected 1985/1987 | reverse complement strand
ACTTGCATGTGTTAAGCCTGTAGCTAGCGTTCATCCTGAGCCAGGATCAAACTCTCCATTGTAAAATATCATTTTTACCTAGCCTTGCGGCTTGGTTTGTTTGTTGTCTGTACTTAGGACGAATATCCTTTTCGTTTATTGAAGCTTAGTAAACCTGACTTGTCAATTGCTTGACGGTTCGTTTCTTTTACCCAGTCAACTTTCTTATTTCTAAGAAGTTAACCGCTTCTTGTACTACTTGTCTGTTTATGTAAAATCTTTCAAAGAACTCTTTCTTTAATCGCTAAGAGAAAGTGTATTTCTCAAAAGCGAGTGCAAAAGTACTAACTATTTTTCATTCCACCAAATCTTTTCGCAAAAAAGTTGCTTTTTTAGCCGGTTTTTAACATCTATAAAGACTTTATACAATAGATTTTAGCTGCTTACATTATTATACATATGCGCTTGCCTGTGCACGCACTTAGGCGTATACGCAAGCGCACAATATAATTTAGGTTATAATGCTTTTTAGTTAATTTATATTTAAAAATTGACGCTTATCCGTAGCCATTAACTTTATTTTGCTGATAATATTTTAACGGATTATACATCAGGGATACCGATTAGACTGGGATTCTAGGAGTTTCTGCAGAAAGAAATCATAAAAAAAAAGAGGACTCTCTAAAAAAGATACCCATTTCGGAATCGAAAATAAACGCTTAAAATATGTAAAAACGGAGTGGATTCTTAAAATATGTTTATAAAAAAGCAAGAAACACCCTTCACCACCCTTCACCTATAACTATTTGACACATAAAACGTTAAATAAAAAGGTGAAGGGTGAAGGTTTGAAAACTCTTTTTTATATATATGCGCGGCAAGGGAAAATTAAAGGGGTACCCTAGGGTCAAAAATCGGAAAAACCCTAAAAAAGAATATAATATAAGATTTAAAATATACCCTTCACCCTTCACCTCGTTGCCACAACCCAGTTTCAATATCTTCGTCATCGGAGTACCTACATTTGTCATCTTGGTTTATCCTTCGGAGATATTCTGCTATCTTTCGGAGATATTTTCTTATCCTTCGGAGATATTTTGCTATCTTTCGGAGATATTATCTTATTCTTCGGAGATATTCTTCTGAATGATTCCATGATATTTTTCGCACTTTATTTCCCGAATCCACGCAAATCACACAAATCGCATAGGTAGAAAACGGAAAAGACGTATCTTTGCATTCGAAATAAAACGAATAGCGTATGAGACTGGTAGAAGAAAGAGAAGATAAGAGATTAAGATGGCAATGGCAGATCAATTTCAACCGCAAGGAGACTGACATGAAGTCAGACATCACCATCATTCCTAGCGGCAACTATCATATCCTGATAATGGGTCTGAAACAGAACGACATCATCAGAATATACGGAGCCTCAGGTGTCCTGGCACTTCAGAAACAGGCAAAATCTGATACAGAACTGCTTCGCTCACCAGTAAATGGAACTGTAGCCGTAGAGGTAACACGAGGCAGAAAACAGATAGGCGTAAAGAAGACAGCCCTTAAATAAAGGAATGAATGACGTAAAATTACGGAATAAATGTTAATAAAGCGCAGAGATTATCGTTCGTTTCAATAATTGGCATTATCTTTGCGCTTATTATATTATTCAATAGACCATAAATAACAAAAGAAAATAGAATTATGACAGAAAAGGAAATGTACAATCTGATAAATAATCAGAACAACCAGCAGAGCAATGGCTTTGCTGTTAATGAGAAAGAGCGAGGTATAAGCGGTGTTTTCTCTGCTTTGATGCGCAAAGTGTATACATGGATGACCTTAGCTCTCCTGATTACGGGCGTTACTGCCTATGGTGTAGCTAGCAGTCCTACCCTGCTGATGACCTTGATGACAAGCCGCGGCTTGCTCTTTGGCTTGATTATCGCAGAGCTCGCTCTGGTATTTATCATTACCGGTGCCCTACAGAGACTTTCCCTGACTACGGCCACCCTACTCTTCATCGTCTACTCGGTTTTGAATGGTGCCATGCTTTCATCCGTATTCGTAGTATATACGATGACCAGTATTGCCAAGGTATTTTTTATTACAGCCGGCACATTTGGAGCAATGGCTTTCTATGGTTACACAACCAAGAAGGATTTGACCTCTTTAGGAAAAATACTCTTCATGGCGCTGATTGGTCTGATTATTGCTACCATAGTAAACATGTTCTTGAAGAGTTCGGGATTTGATTACATTTTGAGTTACGCCGGCGTAGCCATCTTCGTTGGCTTGACCGCTTGGGACAGTCAGAAAATCAAGCAGATGCTCCAGACACAATACGACATGAGCGAGGGCGCACAGAAACTGGCACTCATCGGAGCCTTGACCCTGTATCTCGATTTTATCAATCTCTTCCTCTACTTGCTCCGCATCTTCGGAAGCAGCAACAAGGAATAATGAAAACGAGAACCGGGAATAAAGTAAAAAAACAAAGAATAACATACATAACGAGAAAGGTTGGCTTGCCCTCAACGGGTTGGCCAACCTTTATTTTTTTAATTCCTAGAAAAGGTAAATGCTAGAGTTATATTCTCTTCAAAAAGTTCTATGGTGCAAAGATAGAAAAAAATCGAGAACCATGGTTTCAAAATAGTAAAAATAAGTTTCAAATAGACAAAAAGTGTCTTTTGACATTTTTCAGTGTGCCGCTGATTTTTATAAACTACCTATACACCAACAACTTATGCATTTACTCTATATTTATTAGGAGAGCAACCAAAAGAGGCAAAAAAAATACTCTTCTAAACGTAGAAATAGAATTGAATCCCGATTTGATGGCGATTTCCGGCAAAGGATAGTTCGTTGACTTCAACAATTTCTCTGCATATTATATACGATAAGTATTCACATAATCATAAAGCGTCTACCCATTCTGCCGGTTAAAATAGCGACTCAGATAAGTACGGTTCGTACCAGCAGCCAGCGCCACATCAGACAATTTCAGTTTCGGATTGAGATAGATTTAATCTTCCTCGAACAACCGCTGCACCTCAGCAGCCATCCCCGAAACATCAACTTCGTTCTGCTCTAACGGTACAATTTCAATATCGCTCAACTCTTCTATCACTGACTCATGCCTATAAACAAAATAATCTATCAGCATCCAGAGTATCAGAGAGCTTACCATATAGATATTGTCGTAATCCACTTTAATAACAAAACAGCTCAGCATCCATAAATGGCTCCCCAGACAGAAAGCACATAAAACCAGATGATATTATGGGTAAAAATATAGAACACCGGCAACAAGAGGAAAGGCAATTCCAGCATTAAAGCTTTCAGCCATCTGAACCAGCCCGGCTTCACCAGGTCCATCAATAGAAAGCTGTAGAACGGAATAATCATCATATCCAACGAAGACGTAAGATACCACGCATGCTCGTTGTCAAAACCATAAATCAGAAAGGAAACCATGTCCTTTACCAACTGCAGGTCGACCACGATCATGAGCCACATAATCATCCGAAAGAGCATCTCCTTTCCTTTTCTCCAAAACAGGAAAGCCATCATGGAGAAGAACATCATGCTCATACCATAAATAAAGCTCGTTACCGAATCCATGTCTACTTTCTATATAAATAAACAAAAAGGCACACCTATGGAAAGATATTCTAACATTCCAAAGGTGTGCCATGATATAAATTAATGCCTTATATAATAAGGTGTAGTATTAAATGAAATAACCTAATTAGTCGATTTCCTCATCGGCCTCGTAACCACCCATCTCACGGATAGCATTCTTCAGCATCGTGTACTGCTGGTAGAGATGGTTCACAGGCTCTTCACCCTTAGTATAATCGTGCATAGGTGCCTTGAGGAAGAAACTCAAGAAACGCTGGATTCCGAAACGGCCTGCACGAGCTGCAAGATCGCTCAACAATGTAAGGTCGAGCAGCAATGGAGCAGCAAGGATAGAGTCACGGCAGAGGAAGTTAATCTTAATCTGCATTGGGTAACCCATCCAGCCGAAGATATCGATATTATCCCAACCCTCCTTGTTATCGTTACGAGGTGGATAATAGTTGATACGTACCTTGTGATAGTACTGAGTATCTTCATCGTTACCATGACCATAGAGATCTGGCTGAGCTTCCGGTTTCAGGATTGTCTCAAGAGTAGAGAGTTTACTAACCTCTTTGGTATGGAAATTAGCTGGTTCATCGAGAACGAGACCATCACGATTGCCGAGAATATTGGTAGAGAACCAGCCATTCAAGCCGAGACAACGGGTACCGATTATAGGAGCGAAGCCACTCTTGACAAGAGTCTGGCCTGTCTTGAAGTCCTTACCGGCGATAGGCATTTTGGTCTTCTCTGCGAGTTCCCACATAGCAGGAATATCAACAGTTGTATTAGGAGCACCCATGATGAAAGGAGCACCCTCTGTCAAAGCAGCATAAGCGTAGCACATGGATGGAGCTACATGCTGGCGGTCGTCAGCCTTCATTGCAGCCTCAAGTGCTGCCAATGTACCATGAATCTCCATATCTACAGGAACGTAGATTTCGGTAGATGCTGCCCAGATAACAACGATACGGGCACAACCGTTCTTCTCCTTGAAGTCGCGGATATCCTGACGAAGAGCCTCTACCATCTCCCAGCGGGTCTTGCAATCCTTCACATTATCGCCATCAAGACGCTTTGCATAGTTCTTGTCGAAAGCAGCCTTCATTGGTACTACCTTCTCCAACTCCTCGCGTACAGGATTGATATCTTTCTCCTTCAATACCTCAGCATACATAGCTGCCTGATAAGCATTCTGCGGATAAACATCCCAAGTACCGAATACGATATCATTAAGGTCTGCAAGAGGAACGATGTCCTTGTAGTGCAAATATTTCTTGTCTGCACCCTTGCCAACACGAATCTTGTCGTACTGAGTCATTGAACCTACTGGCTTAGCAAGTCCCTTACGAGTCATGAAAACACCGGTCATGAAGGTAGTAGCTACTGCGCCACAACCAACAACCAAGATTCCCAGCTTACCTTCTGCTGGTTTAACATTCATTTTTTCCATCTTCTAGAGGTTTATTTTATATTAAGTTGATTATAATCTAAGAATTGTGTCTGCAAAGATAACAAAAACTAATTGAACCGATGTGGTTTTCGTAGACTTTTTTTCAATAATTTACAATAATTAGCTTAAAATGGATAAAAAGGCTATTCTGCATCAAAAGCCAAGTGTAAAATATTTGTATGAAAGAAGGTAATACATGCATATTTATTCCATGTTTATGCATAACAAAAGACAAAATAATGTTATTTTATGCATTTTTCTTTCATTTTATTTGGTTATTTACAAAATATATTGTAATTTTGCAGCCGTTAAACGAATAAAAATACAGCATATGAAGGCAAAGAATAGCAGATTGGAAACTTTGAAGATGCTTATATCAAGTCAGGAGTTGAGTTCGCAAGACCAACTTTTGGAGGCTCTTCACAAAGAAGGCTTTAAGATTACGCAAGCTACATTGAGCCGTGACTTAAAACTGCTCAAGGTAGCAAAGGCAGCATCTTCGAGTGGAAAATATGCGTATGTCCTGCCCAATGATACATTATATAAGAGAGTATCAAACCATATTCCAGTGAGCAAGATGATGGTGAATACCGGATTCCAATCAATCAACTTCTCCGGGAACATGGTCGTGATCAAAACACGTCCGGGATATGCAAGCAGCATTGCCTATAACATAGACAATAGTGATATTTCTCAAATTCTTGGAACCATCGCCGGTGACGACACGATCTTTCTTGTTAAAAAGAAAGGTACCACAGAAGAGGAAATCATCAATGCACTAGCAGAGGTAATTCCAGACGTTCACCATAAATATGTATAAGGTGGTTGAATTTTTATGCAAAACATACACCTTGATTATATATAAAGAAAGAATATTAAAACAAAAACATTTTAAGATAGAAGAGAAAAAATGGAAGAAGCAGAAGTTAAAGTAATGGTGGCTGACGAAAGTCACATCAAGTACATCGACACCATTCTGACTACAATTGCAGAAGCTGCAAAGAAGCGTGGTTCTGGTATCGCCAAGCGTTCACCAGAGTATGTTGCCACCAAGATGCGCGAAGCCAAGGCGGTCATCGCACTCCAGGGCGAAAAGTTCGCAGGTTTCAGCTACATCGAAACATGGGGCAACAAGCACTATGTTACCACATCAGGTTTGATCGTTCACCCAGACTTCCGTGGTTTGGGATTGGCTAAGCGTATCAAGAACCTTACCTTTACGCTTGCCCGACAGCGATGGCCTCATGCCAAGATTTTCTCTTTGACATCCGGTTCGGCTGTCATGAAGATGAACACCCAGCTGGGTTATCTTCCTGTTACTTTCGCCGACCTGACCGATGATGAGTCATTCTGGCGTGGTTGCGAGGGTTGCATCAACGTGGATGTCCTCCATCGTACCAACCGCAAATACTGCATCTGCACCGCCATGCTCTTCGACCCAGAGGAGCATCTGCCTATCAAGCTTCCTCAGGAAGTGATTGAGAGAATCCGCAAGATTGACGGTCCTTCTGCAGAAATCTAAATCCTTATATATAATAAGGTGTTGGCAAGAATGCCATCTAAATATTATTCATCCATATTAAACATAAAATAAAATGGCAAATAAAAAAGTTGTAGTCGCTTTTAGCGGCGGTCTCGATACATCATACACAGTAATGAAGTTGACCCAGGATGGCTGGGATGTTTATGCAGCATGCGCTAACACAGGTGGTTTCTCTGCCGAGCAGTTGAAGAACAACGAGGAGAACGCATATAAGTTGGGCGCCAAGGCATACGTCACTCTCGACGTTACCCACGAATATTATGAGAAATCATTGAAATACATGATTTTCGGTAATGTGCTCCGCAACAACTGCTACCCTATCTCTGTATCTTCAGAGCGTATCTTCCAGGCTATCGCCATCGCTCGTTACGCCAAGGAGATTGGTGCAGATGCTATCGCTCACGGAAGTACAGGTGCCGGCAACGACCAGATTCGTTTCGACATGACCTTCCTGGTAATGGCTCCTGGTGTAGAGATCATCACATTGACTCGTGACAAGGCGCTTTCTCGTAAGGAGGAGGTTGATTATTTGAACGAGCACGGCTTCTTTGCAGACTTCACCAAGTTGAAGTATTCTTATAACGTAGGTATCTGGGGAACCAGTATCTGCGGCGGTGAGATTCTCGACCCAACCCAGGGTCTTCCTGAGGAGGCTTACCTGAAGCACGTTACTGCCAAGGAAGAAGAGGCTGAACTGAAGATTACCTTCGAGAAGGGTGAGATTGTGGCTGTCAACGGCGAGAAGTTTGATGATAAGATTGCTGCCATCCAGAAGATTGAGGAGATTGGTGCTTCTTACGCCATCGGTCGCGACTGCAACGTGGGTGACACCATCATCGGTATCAAGGGTCGTGTAGCTTTCGAGGCTGCGGCTCCTAAGCTCATCATCGAGGCTCACCGCCTGTTGGAGAAGAGCACATTGAGCAAGTGGCAGCAGTATTGGAAGGATCAGGTAGGCAACTGGTACGGAATGTTCCTCCACGAGAGTCAGTACCTGGAGCCAGTAATGCCGGATATCGAAGCGATGCTGACTTCTTCTCAGCGCAACGTAAACGGTACAGCTATCCTGAAACTCCGTCCATACAGTTTCCAGACTGTTGGTGTCGATTCACCAGACGATTTGACCAAGTCTAAGCTCGGTGAGTATGGTGAGATGCAGCACGGTTGGACAGCCGAGGATGCAAAGGGCTTCATCAAGGTAAGCTCTACCCCACTCCGTGTTTATTATGGTATGCACCCTAATGAGGAAAGATAATATGGTAAAAGTAGGTATTTTAGGAGCAGCTGGTTATACAGGAGGTGAGTTGATTCGCCTCCTTATCAACCATCCAGAGGCAGAGATTGTATTCGCCAACAGCGAGAGTAACGCCGGCAACCTGGTGGCTGAGGTTCACGAGGGATTGTATGGCGAGACCGACTTGAAGTTTACCGCCGAGATGCCTTTCGACCAGGTAGATGTTATCTTCTTCTGCTTCGGTCATGGCAAGAGCGAGGCGTTCCTGAAGGAGCACAATGTTCCGGAGAACGTGAAGATTATCGACTTGGCACAGGACTTCCGTCTGGCCCCAGAGACTGTGGTTGCCACCCAGCAGCCAACCCCAGCCGCTCACGATTTTGTATATGGTCTTCCAGAAATAAATGAATCAAAAATAGCCGTAGCTCAGCACGTGGCAAACCCAGGTTGTTTTGCAACCTGCATTCAACTTGGTTTGTTGCCTGCTGCTAAGATGGGCCTCATCAACAGCGATGTATCTGTCAACGCCATTACAGGCAGCACCGGCGCAGGTCAGAAGCCAGGCGCCACTACCCATTTCTCATGGCGCAACAACAACATGAGCATCTACAAGGCATTCAACCATCAGCACGTACCAGAGATTCGTGAGAGTCTGAAGCAGACACAGGGTTATCTCGATGCAGCCATCGACTTCATCCCTTACCGTGGCGACTTCGCCCGTGGCATCTTCGCTACAGAAGTGGTGAAGACCGACAAGCCAATCGAGGAAATCGTAGCAGGTTACAAGGAGTTCTACAAGGATGCCAAGTTCACCCACTATGTGGATAAGGCAATCGATCTGAAGCAGGTGGTGAATACCAACAAGTGCCTGGTTCATGTGGATAAGTATGGCGATAAGCTCCTGATTACTTCCTGCATCGACAATCTTCTGAAGGGTGCCGTAGGTCAGGCTGTTCAGAACATGAACATCATGTTTGGTCTCGACCAGACAGCAGGTTTGAAACTCAAGCCATCAGCATTTTAGATAAAAGAATTCGGAAGAACGGATGAAAAATCATTCGTTCTTCTATCATAAAAAATAGTTTGTAATAAGATAACTCTATGAGTTGTCTTTCTTAAAACATAGATTTAACATGAAACTTTACGACGTATATCCTCTTTTCGATATTAATATTGTAAAAGGTAAGGGCTGCAAGGTATGGGACGACAAGGGTCAAGAATACCTCGACCTCTATGGCGGTCATGCCGTTATCAGCATCGGTCATTGCCATCCTCATTATGTGGAGATGCTCACCAACCAGTTGAACAATCTGGGTTTCTATTCCAACTCTGTCATCAACAAGTTGCAGGTGAAACTCGCAGAGCGTCTGGGCAAGATAAGCGGTTATGAAGATTATCAGTTCTTCCTCATCAACTCAGGTGCCGAGGCAAATGAGAATGCCTTGAAACTGGCTTCATTCACCAACGGAAGAACCCGCGTGCTTTCTATAGAGAAGGCTTTCCACGGCAGAACATCCCTTGCCGTAGAGGTAACAAATAATCCTAAGATCATCGCTCCTATCAATGATAATGGTCACGTAACCTATCTTCCTATCAACGATTTGGAGGCTTGGGAGAAGGAACTTGCCAAGGGCGATGTATGTGCTTGTATCATCGAAGCTATTCAGGGCGTAGGTGGTTGCAACATGGTAACTCCTGAGTTTGCTCAGGGATTACAGGCAGCCTGCAAGAAATACGGCACCTTCCTGATTTGCGATGAAATCCAGTGTGGTTATGGCAGAAGCGGTAAGTTCTTTGCACACCAGTGGTTGGGCATCAAGCCTGACCTCATCACCGTAGCCAAGGGTATCGGTAATGGTTTCCCTATGGGTGGCGTATTGATTTCTCCAGAGTTTACTCCTGTATATGGTCAGTTGGGTACAACCTTTGGTGGCAACCACCTGGCATGTACTGCCGCTCTCGCCGTTCTCGATGTATTCGAGAAGGAGAACCTGGTACAGAATGCGCATGAGGTTGGCGAATATCTCATTGCCCAGCTGAAGGAGTTGCAGAAGCGCAACAGCCACATCACAGAGGTTCGTGGCCGTGGTTTAATGGTAGGCGCCGTACTCGACATTCCTCACAAGGAAGTTCGCAGCAAGCTCATCCACGAGCAGCACTGCTTCACCGGTTGCGCCGGCACCAACATCCTTCGTATCCTCCCTCCATTGGTATTGACCAAGGAAAATGTAGATGACTTCATCGGAAGATTGGAAACCGTATTGAAGGAAGTATAAACCCATTGAGATAAGGATATAAAGAAAACTCAACCCATAAAAGAAATAGGAATCACTCCTATCGTGAGCAGCAAGCCCTTTGCGGTTTGCTGCTTTTTTGTTCCCCTTATAGGAAATCACCTTAAATGTCTCTACTTTCGAATAAAAGTAATAAAAGATATTTATAATCGATTCAGCTCTGCATTACCGACACCAGTTCCTTTGTACTTGCTACGTGTGGTATTGAACTTATAGCGAAGGGTGAGTTGCAGGTCTCTCGTACCTCGCTTAGATACTTGCAAAAGTTCCATCTTTTGGTTATAGAGCAAGTCGGCATCCCAACATTTATAAAGCAGGTCGTTGCCTTTTATTTCCAAGGTAAGGGCATCCTTTAGGAATGACTTACTGATGCTGACATCCAGTACATGCTGCTCTTTGGCAAGATATACGTTCATCGTGTTACCCTTGCTCTGATAGCGATAATCCACGTTAAGGGTGATGCCGCATGGCAAGGAGAAGGCATTGTTGAAGTTGCCCATGAAGATAGGACGGTTCAAGCGATAAGATGCCACATCAGTATGGAGGGTGAACCAGGGCTTCTGCATGCCCAAGTTGATTTGTGGCGCCCAAATGCCTATCTTTGGAGCGGCACTGATGTAGGCGGTCATGCTCTTGAGACTCTTCACGTTCTTACGACTTATCATGGTAATAGCTTCGTCCTCAGGAATTTGCTCTGCCCAATAGATGATGGCATTGCGAGAGTCCTTGTAGTTGACCATAAACTGGATGAACTTCCATACACCCGATAATTCCACTCTGTGATTGGTTTCGTTGTCGAGATAAGGATTACCAGTCTGGCGAGTAAATCGATTCATATAAGATACATTGTTGCTCAGTTGACTATATGAAGGACGAGAGGTCTTTACCGAATAGCTCAACTGTGCCATTACCTTGCCTATCTTCGCACCATAGCTGATGGTAGGAAAGAGGTTGCGGAAGGAGCGACTCTGCTCGGGCTGATAGATGCCTGCATCATAATACTTGAATCTTACATACTCGTATCGCAATCCTGCCGTGATGTTTCCTATCGGGGTGAGGTGCGCATATTGGATGAATGGACTTGCCGTCTGCTCCTCCAACTTGCTATAAGAGTTGGCGAGGAGGTCGGTGCGATTCACTTCGTAGTCATCGTTGCGACGGGTATGGATATACTCAGCTCCATAGGAGAGATTACCTCCTAAGAGAGGAGAGGTAATTACGAGTTTGGTGGCTACCATCTTATTGCTCACACGATTCTTGGAGTTGATGTTACGAGAATCGTGCTCCTGGCTCTGTTCATCGCTATAGGCATAAGCCCTGTTTGTACTGAAATAGAGGTCGGTATTCAGGTCAATAGTGGTCTTGCCCCAAATGCCGTTGTAGTAGGCATTCAATTGATGGCTAGGGTTGTTCTTATCGACCGTCAGACCATCGGTTTTGATATAGTCGTAAAACTTACCGTCGGCAGTTACCTGACTATCGAAAAAATCTTTTGAGCGAGAATAGCCTGGCGAGGTCAAGGTGTATCTCGCACCAATGGAATGATTGGCATTGAAATCATAGCTAAAACCACTGATAAGACGGTGCGATTCTATACGACCTGTTACTTCGTTGTTGTTATGCTGTTGCCAAAGCGTATCTACATGTACAGTCTGTTCGTAGGAGGCCTTTTGCATCCATGTTGCATCAGAGAACTTATAAGTGGCAAAGAGATTCAGTCCATTATGACGATAGTTCATGTTAACCTGTTGGATGGTATTGTCATGCTTATTGTACCAATACACAGAGCGAGTATCAAAGCCGAAGCCTTCGCCTTTCTTCTTGATGGTTTTGATTTTGATTACCGCATTTACCGAAGCATCGTAGGTGGCTCCAGGATTCTGGATGACTTCCACACTCTTGATGTCGGAAGATTTGATGTTATCCAACTCACTGATGTCTTGCATCTTCCTGCCGTTGATATATATAATAGGTGTACCCTTGCCGACCACCTCATATCCATCTTTCTTCTTCACGATACTCGGCACATGCTTCAATACATCTTCTGCCGTACCCATCTTGCCAAGCACAGTTCCTGCCACATTGGTCAGCAGTCCTTCGTGGGTCTTCTTATATTGAGGAAGATGAGCTTTCACCACCACTTCGCCAAGTTCTTTGGAGAACTTATCAAATAGGGTCGTGTCGGAAATCTGTTCGCCGTTGATGTTCTGTGCCATCATCTGTGTTATAGTAATGCCACAGAAGGATGCTACTAACGCAAGTCTTTTCATTTTCTTACTATTCTTTATGTTGTTACTATTCTTATTTGTTGCAAAATAGCAAGGCAACGGCTATGCCAAAAACATAAACGACTGATTATCAGAATATATAGAAAAAAAGTCCATAAAAGGACCTGTCTAAATACTTGACACTACTGTCTAGTTATTAGACACTCTGTGGTTTAACGATTTTAGTTGACCACCTTAAACAGATAGTCATATCTGGAGTTTGACTTCATATTTTTCACAAAACAAGTCCACTGGTTCACAAAAAACACGCTACCTCCAGCCATACTTTTTAAATATTTTGCTTACCTTTGCACCAAACTTATCAGTATGGAAGAATATCTCATCATATCAAATGCCAACTTCTTGCTCAGAGTGGCTTCCGAACAGATAGCATACGTCTGTTCGGAAGGAAGCTATTGCAATCTCCGTCTCACCAACGGCGATGAATACACCTTCTCGTTCAACCTTGTGGTCTTTGAGAAGAAAATAGTAGAGCAACTTGCGCAAACGGCACACTTCTTCGCTCGTGTTGGCAGAAACTACATTATTAATAGTCAGCACATTTTCAGTATCAACCTCAACACTTCAGAACTAATTTTGTACAACGAACGGTTTTGCGAGAAATTCACTCTGCACGTCAGCAAGGAACCACTCAAACAATTAAAAGCACTTTTAGACAACTCCATAAAATCGTAAAAGGTATGAAAGAAAAAAACTATCAGGAAGAAACTTATTTCCTGGGCAAAGCACAGGAAACAAGATACACAAAATCTCATATATATAAAAAGGTATTTGGGATAGCCGCTTGCGTGATAGCAATAATAGGTATAACCCTCGTCCTTATGTTCAAACCGCAAAGCGTATCACAACCTCATGTGTTAAAGACGATAGCTGTTTTACCGGAAGGTGGTCAGATGCCAATTTTCAACGGCAATGGCGACATCAACGATTTCCTAAGATGGGTGATGACAAACATCCAATATCCTAAAGGATTGGAAGACAAGCCTGCGCGAGTCGTCATCAACTTCACCGTTCAAAAGGATGGAACATTGGGATTGTTTAAAGTTCTCGAAGCTCCCAAAGAAAAAGCCTATGAGCAGACTGTGATTGAACTTCTCAAGAGAAGCCCTCATTGGAAGCCTGCCCGACTCTCCGATGGCGAGGAAGTCAACATGGAGTTTACCTTGCCTGTCGTTTTCACTCCCGAAGTAAGAAAGAAATAATCAGCAAAAACGATGAAACAGTTTAGATTGATCCTTATATTATGGCTATGTATGGCAATGAATGCCAAGGCCAACGAGACCACAGCTAATCTACTCCAACAAGGAGATAGCTGTTTGAGTAGATATGATGTGTTTCATGCAACCCAATACTACCAAAACTATTTGGAAGCAAATCCATCTCACCTGGGAGCACGCAGGAAACTGGCTTCCTGCTATCGGAAAGTAGGCAACTACACCGCCTGCATTTCTTGCCTAGACAAGATTCCATCAGATAGCATCAACCACGAAGACATGCGAATGTACTATTATGCGTATCTCAATCAGAACAACAATGACAAGGTTTCTCTTTGGGGCGAGCGCATCGCATTCTTATTCCCATACGACAGTGAAATTATCGCTTCGCTTGCCGTACATTACAATGGGGTGAACAAACCAGACAGAGCAGAAAAAGTGGCGAAGAATTACATTTCTCAATGTGATTCCACGAACTTATATGTCAACAAGGAATATGCCTATTCCCTATTCATGCAATTCAAATACGATGAGGCTATACCCTTGTATGAGAAACTGATAGCGCAAGGATTTGATAATTTCGAATCCAATTTCATCCTTGGTCTCTGTTATGAGGACCAGCCGGACAATGAAAAAGCGCTGAAACATTACCAGAAAGCAGTTCAGTTCAAAAACGACAATGCCATTTGCCTTTTCCACTTGGCTTTGATAGAGAAATCCTTCTGCATGGATTCATTGTCTATGGCTCATTTCAACCAGTCGTTAGAGGTTTCCTTGCCAAAAGACAGAGCTTTGCGAACCTATAAATGGCTAGCCGACTTACATTTTCAACACAGCCGATATGCAGACGCAGCACGTGACTTTGAGTTAAGCATCCTTTACGATGAAGAAGACGACCCGCTCAACTATTACAATGCCGCCCAAATGTTCATCGCTTCCAAAAACAAGCTGAAAGCGAAACTGTATCTCCAGTTATTCTTAGCAAATGCAAACAGACTGGAAGATAAAAAAGAGGCAGCACAACTCATATCCAAAGCCAAAGAGCAACTCAAGCAATAGCCATCAAACAAACATAAACACATGAAAATAAATTTTATCTTAGGTTCAGCATTATTGCTGAGCCAGCCCCTTTGCGCTCAAAACGAAGAGGCAAAAGACACGCTTACCGCCCAGATGATGATGCAAAACCTGCCAGAGGTTTTCGTCAAGGCGACACGTCCTATCGTCAAGGCAGAAAGAGGACAGTTGGTTTACAACATGCCACTGCTCATAGAGAAAATGCCGGCAGACAACGCTTATGATGCCCTTACCCGAATACCAGGAGTAAACGAACTAAACGGCAACATCAATTATGCAGGAAAGGAACTGACTCTCATCATCAACGGCAAACCAACCACGCTCAATTATGCACAACTGGCAGAGCGATTAAAAGCCATGCCCGCATCACAATTAGCCAAAGCCGAAGTGATGCTGGCAGCGCCAGCACGCTTACATGTTCGTGGAATGGTCATCAACCTGATTACCAAAGACTATGTAGGAAAGAACCTGCTTTCAGGACAAATACAAAGCATCTGGAGCCAAAGCAAATACGGAGAAGGGAAAGGCAAAGGCAACCTGCTGTTCCAAAAAGGAAAATTCGGTCTGGATGCCATGTATTCATTTACAGATGGAACATCATACGGTGAGACTACTACCTATGCCAATCATCCACTTCAAGGAAAGCGAGTAGCGTATCATGACAAGACCTCACAGAAAACCCCAGGATTGACTCACAACTATCGCTTGGGACTGAGTTATGCATTTGCTGATAACCACCAACTATCCCTGGCATATACAGGAAAATGGGACAGCAGCCATCCTCATCATGAAACGATGGGAACAGGCACATCCCAGCAACAGGGCAATGAGCATACCTACCTGCACAATGTAGATGCCAGCTACAATCTGCCCTTTGGACTACAAATAGGCATATCCTATCTCAACTACCAAAACCCCAGCCAGCAATATCTAGCAGGAACGATGCTCAACGAAGAACGTATTCTATACACAAACAGCAAGCAGGTAATAGACAAATGGCTTTTCACAGCAGACCAATCCCACTCATTGAAGAAGGGTTGGGAGCTGTCGTATGGTATGAAATTCCAAAGCAGCAACAACAGAAGCTACCAAGCCACGACCAACAAGGAAGGAGGAGACATTCCAGATGCAACCAGCCAGGTGAATATCGAAGAAAGAATCTTGAGTTTCTATGGCGGCATAAGCAAACAGATAAACGAGCGAATCAGCTTGGAAGCCTCTGTCGAAGCGGAGCTGTACCATTCTCCACAATGGAACAAATGGCATATTTATCCCACTCTTAATGCATCGTGGAAAGCCAATCCTGGCAACATACTCAACTTATCCTTCTGTTCCAGCTCACAGTTTCCTAGCTATTGGTCAACTATGAGCAGCATTTACTATGCCTCTACCTATATGGAGATATGGGGAAATCCTCATCTCAAGCCTTACTCTACATACGAGACCAACCTGATGTGGACAATCAAAAGTCGCCATACATTGATGGCATTTGCAGAGTTCCAACCCAACTATTCTGTGCAGTTGCCTTATCAGACTACCGACCACCTGGCAGTCATTATGAAGGAGACCAATTTCGACTATAATCATACTATAGGCATTAGAGCATCGACAACTTTCGGTATAGGCAATTGGATGAACGGAAGTGTTTCGGCAACAGGAATCTACAGACATGACAAGAGTAACGATTTCTTTGACTTGCCCTTCAATCGCAAACATATCTCTGCCATTCTTGCCGGAAATCTATCCGCCCAGCTTAGCCGAAGCCATCACATCCATTTCATACTTAACCCATTCTATCAGTCGAAAGCCATTCAAGGACTCTATGACATCAAATCAGTCTTTCTCTTGATTGCTATGTTGAGATGGGCTTCCGATAATGATAAATGGAGCATTGTGGTTAAAGGCAGCAACATCTTCAACGAGGGATTCTCTACAAAATCAGTACAAGGCAATCAAGACTACCACATGAACATCAAGCAAGATTGGGCATCTGCCTCCATCTCCATCATCTATAAGATAGGCAAGTACAAGGAGAAGAGAACCAAGAACGTAGATACTTCCAGAATGGGAGTAAACTAGCGAATTTCTTTAAAAAACGTCAGTAAACAAGCGTACTTTCTTAAAAAATCGTCTACAAACTGCTCTTTTTTCTGATAAAAGTAGTATCTTTGCACCGTAATTGCATTTTAACTATAAGACGACAATGAAAATAACAATTATCGGAGCAGGTGCTATGGGCGGTGCCATGGCTGAAGGACTCTTGCAGAGCGAGAAGTTTATTCCATCAGATATTACGGTATCTGACCACAACCAACCAGTATTGGATCACTTCGCAAGCGAAGGAGCCAGCGTAACTCTCGACAACCAGTTGGCTTGCCATGGCGCAGACATCATCTGTGTGGTAGTAAAACCTTGGTGCGTAGAGAAGACATTAAAGGGAATCAAGGATGCACTCAACTACAAGAGTCAGAAACTCGTAGTGGTAGCAGCCGGTGTGCCATCAGCCAACATCAAGGAGTGGTTAGACAAAGATGGTATCACCCCAACCTTCTTCCTCGTGATGCCAAACATCGCCATCGCCTACAAACAGTCGATGACCTTCATCACTCCTATAGATGCATCTGCCACAGAAATCCAGCAGATTACAGAAATCTTCGATGAATTGGGCGAAAGCCTCATCATGGAAGAACGTCTCTTCCCAGCAGCTACCGCTATGTCGTGTGCCATCGCTTACGCCATGCGCTATGTAAGAGCCAATGTAGAAGGCGGCGTAGAGATGGGCTTCAAGGCAAAGGATGCCCAGAAGATTGTCTTGCAGACCATCAAGGGTGCCGTAGAGCTGCTTCAGGAAACTGGCGAACACCCAGAGGCTGCCATTGATAAAGTAACAACTCCTGGCGGCTGCACCATCAAGGGCTTGAATACCATGGAACAAGGCGGCTTTACCAGCGCAGTGATCAATGGTTTATTGGCAGGAAAAAAATAAGAAAATGATACAATGAATGCTGCACAGATTACTTTATTTGTGCAGCATTTTCGTTTTTATAAGCACAAAGAGTTTTAAAAACGTAAGTTTTTTGAGCCGTTTTAAATATTTTTCGTATCTTTGCGCTTACATTTCGAAATTGCCCATCAGCAACTGTTCGATGTATTATCAAAGCAAACAATAAAAAGAATATTTTATGGACGAAGCAATCAAACAAATCGGTGAAAGGCTGAAAGGTCTCCGCGAGGTTCTCAATATTCCTGCCGAGGAAATTGCAGAACTGTGCGAAATCAGTCTTGATCATTACCTCAAGATAGAATCCGGTGAGGCGGATCCTTCTGTTTATCGCCTGTCAAAAATCTCAAAGCGATACGGCATCGACCTTGACGTGCTGCTCTTCGGCGAGGAACCTCGCATGAAGGGATACTACGTTACCCGCAAGGGACAGGGACCGGAGATTGACCGCAACAACCAGTATAAATACCAGAGCCTTGCCGTAGGATTCAAGGATAGAAAGGTGAATCCGTTCATGGTACAGGTGGATCCGTTGCCAGGCGACAAGAAACCGAACAAGAACGGACACGACGGACAAGAATATGATTATGTGATAGAGGGACAGCTCGAAGTAACCATCGAAGAGAAGGTGATGGTGCTGAATCCGGGCGACAGCATCTACTTCGACAGTAGAAAGTCGCATTGTTTCCGCTCACTCAACAATGAGCCAGCCAAGTTCCTTTGTATAATTATCTAGAAGAGTAACTATGATCGAGAAATTTCTAAAACAGACAAAATTTACTTCAGAGCAAGACTTCAAGGAGCATCTGGAGTTTATCATACCAGAAGATTTCAACTTTGCCTACGACGTGATGGACGAATGGGCAAAGATCAAACCAGACCACGTGGCGCTGCTTTGGACAAGTGAACGTGGCGAAGAAATCCGTTTTACATACAAGGACCTGAAGGAGCAGAGCGACAAGGCTGCTGCTTACTTCCAGAGTCTCGGCATCGGTCACGATGATAAGGTGATGCTCATTCTGAAGCGTCACTATCAGTGGTGGCTCGCCATGCTCGGTCTCCACAAGTTGGGCGCCGTAGCCATCCCTGCCACCCACATGCTTACCAAGCACGACATCGTTTACCGCAACAATGCAGCAAGCGTGAAGGCTATCATCTGCTGCGGCGATGATTACGTGGTAGAGCAGGTTAATCAGGCAATGCCAGAGAGTCCGACTGTCAAGACATTGATTAGTATCGGTCCGGATATCCCAGAAGGTTTCCACGACTGGATGAAGGAATGGAACGAATGTGCTCCTTTTGTTCGCCCAGAACATGTAAACTCTAATGAGGATACCCTGCTGATGTACTTCACATCGGGAACCACTGGCGAGCCAAAGATGGTGGCACACGATCACCTCTATGCCCTCGGTCATCTGACCACGGGTGTATATTGGCACAATCTCCACGAGAACTCCATCCATCTTACCGTAGCCGATACCGGTTGGGGTAAGGCTGTATGGGGCAAGCTCTACGGACAATGGTTTGCCGGAGCCACCGTCTTCGTCTTCGATCACGAGAAGTTTACGGCTGATAAGATCATGCGCCAGATTGAGAAGTATCATATCACCTCTTTCTGTGCCCCTCCTACCATCTACCGCTTCATGATTCAGGAAGATTTCTCCAAGTATGACCTCAGCAGTCTTGAATACTGCACCACAGCGGGTGAGGCAATGAACCCATCCGTGGCAGAGACCTTCCAGAAACTTACTGGTGTTCAGATTTACGAGGGCTTCGGACAGACTGAGACCACGATGACACTCGGAACCTTCCCTTGGATCAAGCCAAAGCCAGGAAGCATGGGCAAGCCAAACCCACAATATGATGTTCACATCCTTCGCCCAGACATGACGGAATGCGAGGATGGTGAAAAGGGCGAGATTTGCATCCGCATCGGCGACGACAAGCCTATCGGCCTCTTCAAATATTACTATCGTGATGAAAAGCAGACCAAATCGGTTTGGCATGATGGTTACTATCACACGGGCGATATGGCTTGGCGTGATGAGGAAGGCTACTTCTGGTTTGAGGGCAGAATCGACGATGTGATCAAGAGTTCGGGTTACCGCATCGGTCCTTTCGAGGTAGAGAATGCCCTGATGACTCACCCAGCCGTAGTAGAGTGCGCCATCACCGGTGTGCCAGACCCAATCCGCGGTATGGTAGTCAAGGCAACCGTCGTACTGAAGGATGAATACAAGAGTATGGCGGGCCCTGACCTCATCAAGAAGTTGCAGGATCATGTGAAGCATGAGACTGCTCCTTATAAATATCCTCGCATCATCGAATTCGTAGATGAACTGCCAAAGACCATCTCGGGCAAGATTCGAAGAGTAGAGATTCGAGAAAAAGACAATAAAAAATAAAAAAGAATGCGCTGGGAGGGCAGGTTTTGTTTCCTGCCCTCACCCAGTATGTCAACATAAAAGAATTTATGAGACGAATAGTAGTAAAGGTGGGCAGCAACGTACTGACCCGAGAGGATGGACATTTGAACGTAACAAGAATGTCGGCTTTGGTAGACCAACTGGCTTGGTTGAGAAGGCACGACTACGAGGTGATCCTCGTATCTTCTGGTGCCGTAATGGCAGGAAGAGGCGAGCTTCAGGTAGACCACCAGCTGGACAGTGTAGAACAGCGACAGTTGTTCTCTTCGGTAGGTCAAGGCAAGCTGATTAGATTGTATTACGACTTGTTCAGAGAATACAACATCAAGGTGGGACAAGTATTGACCATGAAGGAAAACTTCCTCGCCAAGGAACAATACCAGAACCAAAAGGCTTGTATGGAACTGATGTTGGAGAACGGCGTGCTCCCTATCGTGAATGAGAACGATACCGTGTGCCTCACCGAATTGATGTTCACCGATAATGACGAGTTGTCAGGCTTGATAGCCAGGATGCTGAATGCCGATGCCTTAGTTTTACTTTCCAATGTGGATGGCATCTACAATGGCGACCCTTCCCTACCGACCTCCCGCATCATCCCTTCAGTATATTACGACCGAGACGTGAGCGAGTATGTGAGCGACGAGAAGAGTAGCCATGGTAGAGGCGGCATGATTTCCAAGTTAAAGACCGCCCAGGATGTAGCCAATGTCGGCATCAAGGTAATCATCGCCAACGGCAATACGCCAAACATCCTCATCAATCTGAAGGAGCATCCGATGGAAACCCTTCATACTGAGTTTGTGGCAAGACCGCTAAACAAGTAAAATCATTAGGGATAAGAAATACAGAAACCTAAAAAAGCAGCAAGCCTATTTATAGACTTTGCTGCTTTTCGTTTTTATTATGAATAGTTGATACGTTATTCTAATACCAATACATGACTCGTTCCATCTGTCTGGCTGAATACATTCAAGCCGACCTTCATCAGATAGTCACCGCTGTACTGCTTGCCATTGCACTCCAAATCAGATTCCTTGCCAGGCATCAGATTGGTCTCCTTTACGGTATAAACCTTATCGGCATCCAATCCCTGCATCTTCACATTCATCACAGGCTCCTTGTAGCGTGGATGCAAGTCGTAAGCAAAGAGAACGGCACGCTGCTTGTCCTTACTTACATAGTTAATGGCACAGTGGTTGCCTTCGTATGGAGAAACCAGGCGATACTGGTCGCCCTCGAGAATCATAGGCTTCATGCTATCATAGTTCTTGACTGCATTCTGCACAAACTTGTATTCATCACCAGAAAGCGACTTGAGGTCGATATCAAAGCCCAACTTACATGAACTGCAAACATCGGTGCGGAACTTCACACTGGTATTCTTGTTCCAGTTAGTTACATGCGAACCCATGGTCTTGGCTGGGAAGAACTTTGACAGACTCCACTGGATGTAGAGGCGCTCGTATGGATCAGTATCGTCTGAACACCAGAACTCAGTGAAATACTTCAGCATCTCGTAATCCATTCTGCCGCCACCACCAGAGCAAAGCATCATCGGCAACTTAGGATACTTGTTATGAATACGGGTAAGCACCTTGTAGATACCACGGACATGATCGATATAGAAATTACCCTGATTCTCCTTATGATATGGAGAATAGATGTTGGTAATCACACTGTTGCAGTCCCACTTGAAGTAAGCCACATCCGGATTCTCCGTCATGATACGATCCACGATGCCGAACACATAATCCTGTACCTTAGGATTACTGATATCAAGTACCAGCTGGTTGCGGTAATAATAGGTATCACGCTTTGGCTGCATGATCACCCAGTCGGGATGCTTCTCAAAGAGTTCACTCTTAGGATTCACCATCTCTGGCTCAATCCAAATACCAAACTTTACACCAGCCTTTTTGGCATCTCTTACCAATCCAGGTATGCCATCAGGCAGCTTACTCTTGGTAGCCTCCCAGTCGCCGAGACCTGCATGGTCGTCCTTACGAGGATACTTGTTGGCAAACCAACCATCATCAAGCAAGAACATATCTACACCCAGGTCCTTGGCATCCTTCATCAACTCAGCAAGACTCTGCTGGTTGAAATCGAAGCCTGTATTCTCCCAGTTGTTCAAGAGCGTAAGGCGATCTTCCATACCCATGTTCACCTGATACTGGCGAGCCCAATTGTGCAAATTACGGGAAGCCTCACCGATACCATTATCGCTCATGGCAAAGATAAACTCAGGGGTAGTGAACGTCTCACCAGCCTTCAGCTTATAGTTAGAGGCGTATGGATTGATGGCGGGGATAACACGAAGGGCTCCCACGTTATCTACCTCGAAGGTAAAGCGGAAGTTGCCAGGCCATCCGATGGTTCCAAGCATCACCTTGCCCTCATTCTCCTTGGCAGGCTCATCAAATCCCAGTTCAAAGAAAGGCTCCTCCTGCATGGCTGCACGGGTACCCAACTTGGTATCAACAATTTTCTTACCAGCAGTCAACTGGCAAGTTTCAGGCTGGCCTTCCTTAGCCCAGTCGCTATGATAATTGGTAACGAAATACTTGTTTGCCTTGAAATAAAGCATTGTTGAGCTATATCTCCAAAGCGTAACCGGAGCTTTCTCCTTATGAGAGATTTCGCTCCACGCCTTGATGACGTTCTCCTTAGGATAAGCTGCATAGTGGAGCTTCACGGTCAGCGGATACACCTTGTCCTTAAGCGTGATGATGGTCTCAACACCTCCACTGATAGTCTTTTCTTCAGAAGACTGATAATACAAATAGGTAGTCATATTACCATCTGCATGGGTCACTGCCACTGCCGGCTCGAAGAAATCTTCAGCACCAGAGGTTGCATAAACCTCATGACCTCGCTGGCAGACGGAGCCATCAGAAGCCGCATATACATCCCACTTCAGATGATTGTAATCTGAAGGATTCTTCAACTTGTCACCCAGATACACTTGGTAGAGGCGACCCTTAGGAGAAACCTGCATCACGAGGTCGGTCTTATCAGTTGACACTCTGATGGTCTTTTGAGCAGATGCCATGATAGATGTCATGCACATCGCTGCGATAATCATAAATACCTTTTTCATCGTTCTTTGGTTTTTATGTGATTGCTTTGTTATAATTAAACGCTATAATACTTTCGTTATTATCTTAGAATTTGATTCCTGCAGAGAATTCCACCGTGAACGGACGGAGATAGCTACCACTCATGTACTTGCCGTCATATTTGCCAGCTTCCTGCTTGGTAATCAGCTCAGAGCCGCTAATGGTACCCTTGGCACCCTTCTCGTTAAAGATATTGATGACACTCACGCCAAGGCTCAACTTCTTGTTCACATTCCAGTTGATTCCGCCGAAAGTCTCCCAGTGACCATTGAAGTAGAGTGCCTCCTGAAGGTTGGCATAGGTCTTACCAAAGTAACGGAAGCTCAACCAGGCATTCAGATTCTTGGTGATATCATACTTAGGGTCCAACTCGATAAGAACCTGAGGAATCTCCTTGACAATCATGTTATTGGCATTCACACCCATAGACTGACCGTCACTGAACGTTACGCTCGCATTATAGTTCTTATACACCGGCTTCTGATAAGTGAAGAGTGCATGCATGTGGAAGTTCTTGAACGGATTGATTTCTGCCGAGGTTGTCCAACCCAAAGTCTGGATGTTATAGATGAGCAACACGGTCTTGCCCTCTGTAGTGCCAGGCTTGGTAAGATTCTGCTGGTCGATATTGTTCGACTTTGATATGTAGGTCACCATTGAAGAAAGGTCAATCCAATCGTTCTTGTAGAAAATACCACCACGAATCAATGGAATGGTTACTCGCTTATACTGCTCCTCGGTAGGTCCTGTTCCTGCATACTCGCTGATGCGTGGGAAACGGGTGGCGATGGTAGCATCGGCTGTCAGACCAAACTGGCGGATAAGGTTATACGTCAACTGCAAGGTGGCTGCATAATTCAATTTATCCTTGGTTACGTTCTTTGCTTCGATGCTGTGCTCAGTAGCAACAACAGAACCATCAGCAGCTGTGGCGTATGTATTATAGTTACCCATGTGGAATCCTGAGAAACGTGGGGCAGAAATCTGCTCGGCAGACATGCGGTAGTACTCCAATCTACCACCATAGAACACCTTGAACTTAGGACTTACCTTCCATTCGTCGGTAAAGTAGAGTGCCAACTTGTTCTCTGAACCCTTGGTGTATTCTGGACTCAACTCATTATAACCGAAAGTCTCAGAACGACGGGCTGTCTGTGTAGGATCAAGCGGATTGACATACATCTGGCTCAATGTGCGTGGATAAGCTTCTACGGTGCCTGCCCACTGGAACGAAGACGAATAGTAATTGAGATGGTAATACCACTCGTTCAATCCTATCATTAACTTATGGTTGTTCAACTGCTTAGAGATTTCGGTAGTCAAAAGCGCATTGCTCACCTTACCAACATGCAACCAGGTGCGACGGCCTTCAATGTAACCACTGTAGGCAGACCCATCAGAAAGCTGATAGCCATCAGCCTCGCTCACCTGAGAGATGGTACTTCCTCCGTAATCCACATAATTGGCACGTGGAGCATTCATATACTTGGCGTTGAATTTCCACAACCATCCATTATCAAACTGATACTGGCTGATGAGGGCAATTTCGTTGGCATGATTCTCACTGCCATCGCTCATATTCCATGTCTCCATCTTTCCTGACTTTGTATTCAAGTATTGGAAAGAACCTTGACGCTGCACGTATGAGTCCATACCAGGGTCAAAGCCATCAATCTTCTTGATACTGCCGTCGCCTGAATAGATAAATGGGGCTGCATTGGCAAAATTGCCAGGGTTCTTGCTGTTGGAATACTTATATAATAAGGAGACACGTCCCTTTCCATCATTCAAGATGCGAGTGATACCGAAATGATAAAGTTGGGTACGGTCGGCATAATCAGTAAAGCGAAGCTTGAAACTACCTGGATCGAAATTCTGATACATACTGGCTGTATAAAGCCAATTGGCACCGATTCCACCAGACAGGTTGAGGTCTACATTCTGCATACCAAAATGGTTTGCCTTATAGTTGAGCTTACCTTTGAACTCTTTCTGTCCCAACTCGCTGAAAGAAGAAACTGCGTATGCAATATTACCTGTAGCAATGGCAGACTCAGATGGAGTCATCAAGTCGGTACCTTTCAGTGAGGCATCGCTACGCCAATGTGCAGACAGTTTGTGTACGGAAGAAGAGTAAACGGCTGGAAGACCGTTTTCATATACGGTTACATCCTCGCTTGGCAATCCAATCTGGATTTCACGAGGCTTGTTGGCATCAGATGCATTGAGCATCACATTACGCTCTTCCTTTTTCTCCTTGTTTTCAGAATCGTCAGAAGGAAGTGCATACACTTGGCTTGCAGCTGACATCGCTATCAAAGCCATAGAAAATGTACGGATTCTTAAGTTCATAATTTTACAGTTGTTTATTCTTAGTTTTACATGATTTCACTTGCTACCGAATGCGATTCGATTGCGGTTGCAAAGTTAAGGAGATTTTCCAGACATTGACATCATATGTAGGTTACGAGTAGATAAATATCAGGTTTATTAAGTCTATAACCTTCTAATAATCAAGCTATCAAAGATATTAATACTTTTTAATAGAGTAGATGGTAAAAAGAGGAATAAATGTAGTATCTTTGCAGAAAAATACAATTATAAGGCACTCTAATAGCCTATCAGATAGTAACAATAACAATTAAATAGTTATGAAAGTAGTATTGTGGTTCTTAATGATGTTTATGCCATTACTGGCAAATGCTTCTTCCTTAAACGAGGAACAGCTGTTCCATCGTTTAGACAGTTACATCGCTCAGCGAAGCAAGTTTACCCAAAGAAAAGAAGCGAAACTGCTAAGACTCAAAAAGCAACTATACATGACTTCCGACAAGCGCAGCCAGCTTAGTCTCTATAACCAGATTTACAGAGAGTATTATACCTATCGTTACGACTCTGCCATGACATACGCCAAGAAGGGCTACCAGCTGGCAGTACAACTTCAGGATGATTATTTCATCAACCTGAATAAAATCAATCGTGCGGCAGTACTATCGACGGGTGGTTTCTATAGCCAGGCAGAAGACTTAATGCTCACAATGGATGTGGAGAAAATGTCACCTAAGTTATTGCAATACTATTATTATACCTTGACTTGGGTATATAACTATTGGGAAACTTTCTGCAACAAGTCGGAGTTTCAAGAAGGATTGGCAGCCAAGAAACGTTTTTATTTAGGCAAGACTCTTGAGCATATCGGCAACAAGGAATCCGCTCTTTATTACTATCTGTCAGGAGAGTTTGAATATCTTAAGCAGCGTACAAGCAAAAAAACACTTCAGTTCTACATGAAGGCGCTTTCTGCCAGTCCCCTGAACAGCCGTGTGCATGCCTCATCGGCTTATTGCATAGCCCGCTATTATTATGATACCGACCAAAAGGATTTATACGAAAAGTATATTGTAGAAGCAGCCATTTCAGACCAGATATGTCCCCTGAAGGAGAATTTGGCCCTTCAGGAGTTTTCCACCTATCTATATAATAAGGATGCCTCCTATGCAAAGAGGGTTGCCAAATACATCTATTGCTCCATGGAGGATGCCCAATTCTACAACAACCGTCTCCGCATGGTAGAGATTTCACGCATACTTCCCCTTATCACAGAAACGAATCATCAGGCAGAAGTACGCAAGAACCGCATCGTAACAGCCTCTCTCGTCATCGTGAGTATCCTGTCGCTAGGATTCCTTGCCATGGCTTTCTTTGCATTCAAGATGAACAAGCGTCTAACCAAGAGCCGTAGGGAGATAAAAAGCCAAAATACACTCTTGGACGAACTGAACCAGAAACTGCTCAACACCAATAAGCGAAGAGAGACCTATATGCATTTATTTATGGACATCAGTGCCGTATATATCAAGAAACTGGATGATTATCGCAAATTGGTAAGCCGCAAAATCAAGGCAAAGCAAACTGCCGATCTTCTGACTGCCACCAACAGCTACAAGCTGGCAGAAGAAGAGGCAGCCAACTTCTATTTTCGCTTCGACAAGGCATTCATTGACTTGTATCCGAATTTCGTGGAAGAGTTCAACCAACTGCTGTTGCCAGAAAAACAGATAGTTCTCCCTGCCCCTAACAGTCTCACCAAGGAACTGCGTATCTACGCACTGATGCGACTGGGAATTACGGATGGTCAGGAACTGGCCACCCTCCTGTTCTATTCTACGCAAACCATCTATAATTACAAGGCAGCCATCAGAAAGCGAGCCAAAGACCTCACCACTTTTGATGTAGCCATCAACCGACTATGCAATGTGATAGGCTAATAAACGGCAGAAAATTGAGAATGTTCCTCAATTTTCTGCCATTTTCTTTTGCCCATTCAAGAAATAGTTGTATCTTTGCCATTACATAAAAGTTGTAACACTAAAGATGTAATGGCGTATGAAACTAAGAAACAAGAAATTAGCAAATCCTTTCATCTATCAAGGTTATGAAAGTCCTGAGTATTTCTGCGATAGAGAAGCAGAAACAAAGACCCTGATGTCGCACCTGAAGAATGGAAGGAACGTTACCCTCATTTCTCCTCGAAGACTAGGAAAAACAGGGCTTATCAAGAACACTTTCTATCATTTGGAAAAAGATGAGAAGGATTCCGCATGCCTATACCTCGACATATTCGCTACCAAGAACTTGCACGACTTTGTGGAACAATTTGGAGTAATGGTTATCAATGACATTGTTCGCAAGAACTCTTCATTCATAGAGAAAACCATCGCCTTCTTCAGTGCCTTGCGCCCTGTACTCAGCATGGATCCATTGACTGGTGAGCCTAGTGTATCTATCACAATTGAGCCATCCCAAGAAGACATCACCATCCGCAGCATCTTCAACTATCTCAACGAGAGTGGGAAAGAGGTATATATCGCCATCGATGAATTTCAGCAGATTGCAGAATATCCAGAGAAAGGCACAGAGGCATTGCTACGTTCTTATATCCAGTTTGCCCAACATGTGCATTTCATCTTCTCCGGCAGCAAGCATCATCTGATGGCTGAGATATTTGGCTCGCCGAAACATCCATTTTACCAAAGCACTGAAATGATGGGACTGAAGCCATTGGATTGCAGCATTTATTATGACTTCTGTCAAAACTTCTTTAAGCAGAAAGGCGGTAACTTATCAAAAGATACCTTCGACTACATCTATCAACAATTCGAGGGTCACACATGGTACATCCAGTGTATCATGAATCGCCTCTATGAAACCGAAATACAAGTTGATAGTATCCAGCAAGTAAATGCAGCAATTCTTTCAGTACTCGAAGGAAGAGAACCACAGTTTGAGAATATGGTACAGTTCTTCACAGAGAACCAGTTCTCGCTTCTGAAGGCTATAGCCAAGGATAGCATTGTTGCCCAGCCTACCTCTGGCAAGTTCATCAAGGAGCACAAGCTGAGTGGAGCCAGCAGCGTAAAGGCTGCCCTCAAAATCTTGGAAGACAAGGAATTAGTATATAGGACAAATAAAGGCTATATCATCTACGACAGATTCATGGATTTGTGGTTAAAGAGAATATAAACAAAAAAATGTGCTTTAAACGTGCGGAATGTGTCTAAAAAAGACAGATTCCGCACGTTTAAAGCACATTTCTCTCCTAGAAAGCCCTACATCTTACAATGATTACGACCATGGGATTATCCGACAATCCTTATGCCTGGGATGTTCAGTCGGCAGTAACAATGGATGACTTGTTTGTTCTCTAAACGTCCTAACTATATTAAGCTGGAGGAGATGGCAACAGAATCTGTTCTGAAAGCATTCTGTAAGGCATTAAAGATAAAGCTCGTAAAAGAGCGCCTCCCTTTACGTGATTTGAACGATGCTTGGGAATATCTTCACAACTACACTATGGATATGTAGATTCCCTAACTGCTTTAACAAGCCAGAGAATATGGTTGCTTAAGTAAGAGAATGTGGTTGCTTAAGCTTACGGATACTGAATCTCGGGTTAACGGAGATAGTTTCTTGAGTTAGCGGAGACAGTTTCTTGGGTAAGAGAATACTGCTTCTCTGAGTTTGCCACTAGGCTCAGCAGCTCTGCTGAGCCTAGTCAGCAGGTCTGCCGACTGCAGTCAGCACATCTGCTGACTATAGTGACAACACCTTATTGCCTTACAACTTCATACCTTATTATTTTATAACCACACTGTTTACAAGTTGTACTACTATGACAGCAACACCACAAATACATATTTCCGTATAACTATCCATTTATCTATAAAATCATCATTTTTTCTTGCATAAAGTTTGCAATTTCCGATATTTATGCTTACCTTTGCCGTTGTTAAGAGGGAACTCGTAACACATTACAAAATATCTTATCATAAAAATAAGAAAGGAAATAGCGAATGGAACTGAAAGAGACTTTCCAACAGGTGAAGAAGGCTAGCAAGACTCTGGACTTGCTGACCGATGAACAACGTAACGAAGTGCTAAAGGCGGTGGCTGATGCCATCATCGCTGAGACTCCTGCGCTTCTCAAAGCGAATGCAGAAGACTTGGCGAAGATGGACAAGGCGAACCCGCTCTACGACCGATTGCAACTCACAGAGCAGCGACTCCAGGATATTGCTTCGGATATGAGACACGTCAGTACACTGCCCTCACCGCTCGGAAGAGTTCTCAAAGACAAGACGCTCGAAAATGGTTTGCATCTGCAGCGAGTAGCCGTTCCATTCGGAGTTATCGGCATGATTTACGAGGCTCGTCCTAATGTGACTTATGATGTTTTCTCACTCTGTTTCAAGAGTGGAAATGCGTGCGTACTGAAAGGTGGAAAGGATGCAAACGCCTCAAACTCAGCGGGTGTCGAACTTATCCACAGGGTGTTGATAACTTTTGGTATTGATCCGAATATTGTTACATTGCTCCCTGCTACCCATGAAGCTACCGGCGAAATGCTGAATGCCGTGGGCTATATTGACCTCTGTATTCCTCGTGGCGGAAAGAAGCTCATCAACTTCGTGCGTGATACTGCCAAAGTACCGGTTATAGAGACCGGAGCCGGCGTGGTACACTGCTACTTCGACAAGGATGGTGACCTGGAGATGGGCAAGCGCATCATCACCAATGCCAAGTGCCGAAGAGTGAGCGTATGCAATGCACTCGACTGTCTGCTGATTCACGAAAGCAGATTAAACGACCTCCCTGCCCTCTGTGAAGGACTCGCCGAGAAGCGAACCAAGATTCATGCAGATGCTAAGGCTTACGAAGTTTTAAAGGGACACTATCCAAACACCTTATTATATAAGGCAGAGGAAAGCGAAGCGAAAATGAAGGAGGCAGGTTTGCTGACTGCGGATTGCAAATTCACAGACTCAACAGAAGCAGATGCTAACATGAAGAGCATCTGGAATACCGAATGGCTCAGCATGCAGATGGGTATCAAGACCGTCGCTTCAGAAGATGAGGCGCTCGACCATATCGCTACCTACGGAAGCGGACACAGCGAGAGCATCGTTTCCAACAACGAAGCTGCCCAGAAGAAATTCCAGGCATTGGTAGATGCAGCCTGCGTTTATGTAAACGCTCCTACCAGCTTTACCGATGGTGCACAGTTCGGATTGGGCGCAGAGATTGGCATCAGTACCCAGAAGCTCGGAGCACGCGGACCAATGGCGCTAGAAGAAATTACCACCTACAAGTGGTTGATTACAGGAAATGGACAAACAAGGAAGTGAAGAGTGAAGAATTCAATAGCTTTATATTAGAAATAACAAATAAAAAACGAAATAACAATGAAGACATTCTTTAATGTTGAAGACCTTGGCGACCTGAAAGCAGCGCTCGCCGAGGCACAGGAAGTGAAAGCAAACCGTTTCGGTTATCAGGAGTTGGGCAAGAACAAAACCTTGCTGATGATATTCTTCAATAACAGTCTCCGTACCCGACTGAGTACACAGAAGGCTGCGATGAACCTGGGCATGAATGTTATCGTACTCGACGTGAACGCAGGTGCATGGAAACTGGAGACAGAGCGTGGCGTTATCATGGATGGCGACAAGAGCGAGCACCTGCTGGAGGCTATCCCTGTGATGGGTAGCTTCTGCGACCTTATCGGTGTTCGTAGCTTTGCCGGTTTGAAAGACCGAGAGTATGATTATGCCGAAACCATTGTAAACCAGTTTGTAAAGTACAGCGGCCGCCCTGTCTTCGCTATGGAGACTGCTACCGTTCACCCACTCCAGGCATTCGCCGACCTCATCACCATTGAGGAGCATAAGAAGGTGGCTCGTCCTAAGGTAGTCCTGACCTGGGCTCCTCATTGCCGTGCCTTGCCTCAAGCTGTACCAAACTCATTCGCCCAGTGGATGAATGCAGCCGATGTAGATTTCGTGGTTACTCACCCTGAGGGATACGAACTCGATCCTAAGTTCGTAGGCAATGCCAAGGTAGAGTACGACCAGAAAAAGGCGCTGGAAGGTGCAGACTTCGTTTATGCCAAGAACTGGAGCTGTCCGGGCGTGAAAGACCCAGCACAGTATGGCGAAATCCTGAGCAAGGATATGAGCTGGACCATCGACGAGGAGCACATGAGCTGGACCAACGATGGTTGCTTCATGCACTGTCTGCCAGTTCGCCGTGGCTTGATTGTAACCGATGATGTCATTGAAAGCAAGAACAGTCTGGTGATTCCAGAGGCAGCCAACCGTGAGATTTCAGCCGAGGTTGTCATCAAGCGTATGCTCGAATCACTCTAAAGCAGGAAATAAGAAAAAGATAGGGGGAAGTAAAGGAAAACAAGCCTTTATTTCCCTCGTTTCCGTTCTATCCAGCCTGTTCCTATCCCCATATCTCGGTATTTTTATCTTTTCATCCTGTCTATATTCTTATATCTCAGATATTATCCGTACCTTTGCTGCCGAAAAAAAAGAAAAACAAGATGGACAAATACATAATACTTTCACCTGAAGCTAAGGGTTTATTCAATGATCGCCTTAACTTTCTGTATCTAAAACTAGGTAACTTTCTCGATACAGAGAAACTGGAAAACCGTACCTTGCAATATTGTAAGGTATTCCTCAGCGACGCCCAGAACCAGATAAAAGAGTTAGAAGAATCTCTCCTTTATCAGGAGTTTCTGAAAGGCGCAAACCTCACTATCGTGGAACAGACTCCACTGAATGGCAGCAAGGTGAGTCTGCTGATCAAGACAACGGACTCCCAGACTCCCATTTTCTTCCACAGTCTTCGCCTTACAGAGGAGGAGGCTAAGGGAAAGGATTCGTACGAACAGACCCGTCTTCTCTTCAATAAATACCTGAAGACTATCGAAGGTACGGATATGACAATGGAACGCAACCTGATTCGCACCTGGATATACGTCACCAACATCGATGTAAACTATCAAGGCGTAGTAGAAGCCCGTAATGACATCTTCGATAAAGAGGGATTGACAGCCGACACCCACTACATCGCCAGCACAGGTATCGGTGGCGCCACTCCGGTACGCCATGCAGCTGTAGCCATCGACTTCCTCACCATCCCCCATATCAAGGAAGAGGACAAGAAGTATCTTCAGGCACTCGAACATCTGAATCCTGCCCATGAATATGGAGTAGCCTTCGAACGAGGAACCCGGCTTACGCTACCTACCCATACTCTCCATCCAGAAGGAAGCCAGCAATTCAAGCAACAATACTTCATCTCCGGTACAGCCAGTATCGACAAGCATGGAGATGTGGTCTATGAAGGAGACATCGTGCGCCAGACCGGCAGACTGCTTGAGAACATCGGCGCCCTGCTGAAAGATGGCGATGCCACGATGAATGATATCCAATACTTCATCATCTATCTGCGCGACATCTCCGACTATCATACGGTTGACAGACTGATGCAGCAGTTTTATCCACAAATCCCCCGCATCATCGTGGAGGCAAAAGTATGCCGCCCCGGCTGGTTGATAGAAATGGAATGCATTGCAGAGAAGGAATTATGTTCTACAGAATAAGGAATTATAAAGATTCCGTTATCTAACCTTTGTCGGAATCCTCTTATCACTCATGATTTCATTTCCTGCCGCACGGGCATCCAGCTCTACTGGCTTGGATGTGAAATCAGGGGTATTATAGGAATCCAGCAACTCATCGTAATACTTCTTCGGATTGCGCTGTGGCAAGAGGAACGGCTTGCTTACATTGCCCTTGTCATCAATGCAGGCAAGATAAAGACGGGTATAGAGACCGTCACCGCGACGGGATGTAAAGACAAACCAATGGGAATCCTTGCTCCAGTTGTGCCAGCTATCTGTATTCCTGCTATTGGCAGCCGTCATTGGTCGCGCCTGTTCCGTCTTCAAATCCAGCAACCAGTTATCCGCTTCCTTATGCCAGATAGGGAAACAGCCATAATCACTCATCGTAAACATGATGTACCTGCCATCATACGAAGGACGGGGATGGGTAGCACTCTTGCCCAATTCGCGGGCATTGAAGATGGTATCCACCTGGTTGCCAAACTTACCCGTAGCCGCATCGAAACCAATCTTGCAGATATTATACTTGATATTCTTATACCCGCTTGGGATAGGCTCTGCTGTAGAAGAGCAGAAATAGAGCGTCTTGCCATCTGGTGAGAATACCGGATAAGTCTCGTAATGGTCTTTCGTCATCAGGAGCGAATCCAATATCAACTCATGGGGTGATGGCTGATAAACGAAGACATCTGATGCCTGGTCGAAAACTTCAATTCGCTCATCCTTCACGGCATGGAAACTCTGATGGGTGGTATTGGTACTGTAGGCGCAATACTTGCCCGACGGATGCCAGTAAGGATAAACCATCGAACCCTTCAGGGAATCATTCTTCGCCTTCAGCCACTCCCGCTTACCGTTCTGAGAAACCAAGGTAGCACCATGGTCACCACGCACATGGAAGGTAAACTGGTCAGGATTGGTTCTGTTTGCCGTATGACAATTGAGACAGGCACCCGGTGCTGCGGTATTCTCTAGAATTGCCGTTTCCTCAAAGTTACTCAAGTTGCGCTGATAGATGCCCAATTTGCCATACACCTCATAACCAGGAGCGATGCGACGATAAGTCACCCCCCAGTCATCAAGAGCGTATGGACTGACATGGATATCGAAGTCCTTATACTGCGTCCAGTTACCCTTCTTTTCCACATAAACAGTAACTTTCAAATCTCCACCCCTATTTTGAGCAAGCAGATGATGCCATTCATCGATATCGAAATTTGCGTAGTCGCCTTCACTTTGAAGTTCACCTATCTTTGATCCTTCTACCACTACATTAACAGATTCCGCATCTATATCCTCCACATTGAAGTTGAGAGGAGCAATCGTTGCGGGCACAGTAACTCCAATATAATCAGGATAAATCTTTGGAAGTTGATTTGCTTGGATGGGATTGGTGGGCACAAGAATTCCCGGTTTGGACATACAAGAGCCAAGTCCCAACATGCCCCCCATGAGCAATAATCCCATAAAATATTGTCTGATATTCATCATTAATCTATATTATAATCATGCCAAATGTCCAATCAGCAAGAATGCCAACTTAACATTTAACACTTAACATTTAACATTATCAATTAACCTCTTTCATTCCCTCCTTCTTTCCGGCAGCCTCATCAGCCCCTTGCACCATCACATAGTGCCAGGCATTGGATACATACGGCTGCTGACCAAGTTGAGGATCCTTCGGATTCTGCATATAGAGCTGGATGAAGTTGAGCGTATTGTTCACGTTCTGTGCATCCACACTATACGGAATTGTACGCGGATCGCTATGCGTCTTCATCCAGTTGCCGATGAGAATCTCCTGGAAGGTACGTGGAATATGGTCGTAACCCACGAATCTGCCCAGCGGATAATACTGCATGAACTTCTCCATATCGCGCTGCAGGAGTTCGTAGCACATCAGATATTCGTATGCCATCTTGTTATGGTTATCATTCAGGAAGAGCAAACCCAGCATCTGGTCCATCTCCCGGTCGCTGAAAAGGAAGTCCTGCTTTTTCTCACGATACTTGCGCAGCTTGCCATAGATAGGATGTCGGTTGATAGCCTTCTCATTACCTAGCAGCGCCATCGTCTGATTCGCCCAGTTGCTATAGAAGAGCGTTTTCTGCAGTCGGCGGAGCAGCTTGGCTGCTACCTTATAATTACCGTTGATGATATCGCACTCTATAATCCTGCGGGTCAATCGGGCACTCTTGCGATAATTAGGTATCGCTTCCTGCGCCTCGAACATATATCTTTCGGCATCATTCACCATACCCAGGCGGAAAAAGATTTCTGCAGTAGATACTGGGGAAATCATATCGCGGGTAAAGGTAGGGAACAAGCCCTCGCCTCCATTCTGATAGAACTCGAAAAGGCGGTCGGCAAGCATACCTTTCTGGCTCAAGGCAAGATTCACACACGAGACACCCAGCGGTGTGGTAGCCGGTTTCTTCTCAGCCTTCTCAATGATCTTATCCCACTGTTCGGTACGAACCAGGAAATCATAATCTATCAGTTCGTAGGTCATCTCATCAAAAGAAGTCTTGATACCGAACCATGAAGCCACAATCACCAATACATAGCTCAACACTATGACCACTTTGGATTGCTGCAACTTCTGCAAAGATTTCCGGTGGCATGGAATCATCCCCAGGAAAGGAATCACAACAGCCCATACCATCACAACAAAAGGCAACGGAGATATGGCACCCGGATAGCGATAATAATTAAGTCCAGCAAAGATGCGATACAAAGGATATTGCAAAGTCTGCGTGGTCAATAATATCCAGGCCACAGTAAGGATAAGAATGACGGCAGAATAGCCTATTCCAGAAAAAACATTTCCCTTCTGCTTGGCATTCTTCAACGTATCACCTATCATCAGGACTGCATAAAGGAATACCACCGGTCCCAGAAGCCAATAAACCAATGCCGTGCTAACCAGTTCGAACACCACCTTTACCAACCGGTTGTGGAATCGGTTATGAATCCATCCTATTACTAAGGCTCCGAAAAGTGCAACGACAAAAGAGAGCAACACATTCTGGTCGCCCATGGCACACCATAAGGCGATACTTGGAAGAAAACTCAGGAGATAACCTGGGAAATCATGCCTTGCTCCGTATTGTTTCATCAGTCCCCATACGGCAGTCTGAATGCCCATCAGCAGCAAAGCGATGATGGCACCGCCCAATACAGGCATATAATAGAACTGTACCAGAAACTCACTGATATAGTCAGCCAAACCTCCCGGCAGCACAATGCGCTCCAAAAAGTAGCCGGTATCAAAGAGAAACATCTGATACTGTTCCTGAAAACAGAGTCCGCCTACGAATGGCACTGCCCAAAATATCACGACCGCCACACCGAAGAGCAGCGACAGCAGCGGTTTCCAAGTTTTTATCATCAAATTCTTCATGAGATTATATTTTAAATTCATGTTCTTTCCACAACGTCCGTGGACGATTTAGGACATTCCTTATACCCGTACAAAGTTACAATAAAATATTGTAACTTCCAAACAAAAACATACAATTCAACAAGATAGTACAGAAGAAAAGCAAGAAAAGTCAAATCCTGCTAACATAATGCTACGAAAAGCCCCGACTGCTGGACGGCAGTCGGGGCTTTTCGTAGCATTATCGATATGATAATTATTGCGATTACCAAACTTACTCATTTACTAAAGACTTTCAAGCCATCTTTGACCAGCTTTCGTCTTAGACCAAATAACTAACCCTGCGCCAATAGCACTAGCCAAGGCAAATATAATTGTCAACATTTCCATATCTATATTATTTAAGTTTCACTTTAAGAATTTCGTTACCAAAATAAGCAAATAGTACCGTTGCCGTGATACCAAAACTAATGCACAGATAATTAAAAATCCCCATCTCATCTCCCGTAAACAATGGAGACAAGCCGCCAACAACGACACCGCTGCACATCAACTTGGATAAATCAAAGAAATAACCAGCTAACATTTCTCTTCTCTTCTGTTTACGCTCTGAAATCTTATTTTTAGATAAATTTTCATCCATTCCCTATATTCTAAAATTTGCTGCAAATGTACGATAAATAATTGTAACCTCCAAATATTTTTGCAATTATTTCGCTTGATACAACACAAAAGTATCAACTATGAAACGGCAGTCAGGACTTAGCCTTATTCCGCCAAAAGCTCTTCACTCTTTACCCACTCTTCACCTCTCAGAATGCCGATAAACACAGGAGATTCCGAGAGGTGAAGAGTGGGTGAAGAGTGAAGAGTATTTCTTCGTAAGCCTTGTATAAAAACGAAACAAAGGCATTTGGGATAGCTGTTCTAGGCAAACAACCCACTAGCAGCTAAAGCGCCAGTAGACTGTCTGCGGTTTGCCAGTTAACTGTCTGTATTAAACAGCCTTCTTTTTACCAATTCACAGCAGGTTTAAACAAACAAATAAGAGTAGCATTCAGCAAATCAAAAAAAGAAAAGCCCCGACTGTATCACTACAGCCGAGGTCTAACCTTATTTATATTATAATCACAACGATTATTTCACATACCTATTTTGCTTTTTTCTTGAAGACATAGAACCATGCAGTACCATTCTCAGGTAATTCTGCTGCAGTCAATACCAACTTATCATCGCTGGCTACTAATACATAATACTTCTGGAATACAGCATTGCCACCATTCACGTTTACACCCATAGGGATAACGAAGTTGTCATTGGTTGCAGTTGGGAATGAGATAGTACCCTTATCCCAGGTTGGGTCCTTGTGCTCCAATACACTTACAGAGATAGGAAGCTTGACGCCATCAGAACCGATTGCCTGCTTGTTAGTGATGTCGATAGTGAACCATGCACCGCTACCGTTACGGGCTACGCCACCAACCTTCTGACCAGCCTGACCATCAATATCAGCACCATAGTTTACAGCCCACCACTGAGGCTTGTTGCCACTACCGAAAGGACCATTGCCCCATACAGCACCGGCAGCTTCGTTCCATTCCCAGGTAGTAGTTCCATCACCATCTTCGCCACCAGCGAGATACTCAAGAAGTTCTGGCTTGGTAGTTAAAGCCTCAACAGCGAAAGAACCAGCATTGTAAGTCTCCTGAGTGCCATCAGCCTTGGTATAAGTCAAGGTAATATTAAACTTACCTTCCTCTACAACCATCAGCTGATCACCATTCAGAGAAGCTGTACCAGCAGCCTCATCGGCACCTTCCTTAGTAATAGCCCAGTCAGAAAGCACGCCGTTACCATTCTCAACAGTGAAGACATTACCCTTTTTGCCTTCCTTGACCTCCTGAATAACCTTTACCTTGCCTGCATCAAAAGCAGTACCGAATTGTACAGGCTGGCCATCGAACTCACCTACAGTAGAAGTATAATTACCCTCAGAACCAGTTACGCAGAGACGCTTCTGAAGTTCTGCAGAGAGATAAGTAATCTCATCCACGTTCACCGTGAAGTCCTTGGTAAAGTCAACAGCCACATTCTTGCAGTGCATAGTAATGGTGTTGGCACCTAACTTGGTAACATAGATGGTATCGTATGCCTTGGAAGAGGTTACCTTACCTTCTGCCAACTGGTCTACCGACCACTGGCTTGTGATAGGAGAATGATTCTCGATGATGATACGGTTGCTATTCTTACCATTCACCTGAACAGGTGTTACCTTCGCATCAACGCTCTCTGCTGTTACATTCTCAGAGAAACCTGTGCTACCAGAATCGGTAGAAGGATCACAAGAAGTATAAAGCAATGTCAGCATAGACAAAGCAAAAAATATCTTTTTCATATACTTATTCATTTAAAAGATTAAAGAATTGATTACTTCCAGCCCTGATATTCAGAATCAGCACCAGTCCACCCTTCATTCTGCTTTACGGTACCCAAAGCTACCTGAGTCTCAGGCATCTTCTGGAAACCGGCTGTAGCATTGTAACGGGCAGTATAACCTCCATTGTGTGGAGTATTCGTATCAGGCTGTCCGCAATAATAGATAGCAACGCCATTCTGCTTCTCAAGAGCAGCAGCGGCAATATGCCAACGACGAAGGTCGTTCCAGCGGGTACCCTCGCAAGCCAACTCCCAACGGCGCTCGTTTCTCAAAGCTTCCTCTGAATAAGCACCAATCGGGTTCAAACCTGCACGCTTACGCACCTCATTGATACCAGCCACATCCTTCTTCAACTCACTCTGCATCAACAAGACATCTGCGAAACGGATGAGTACCAGATCGTGGATATTATTCAACTGCATATTCTCCTTTCCCGAAGTATCCCAGTTGCCTGGGTACATCACATTCTCGAAAGTACAAGAATAGCCATCCTCCAACTGATCATTCTTACAGGTAACAGGAGCCCACTTCTTGGCATAAAAATCAGTTTCCTGAACAAAGTCTGCCCAACCACCTTTCTTATATGTCTCTACTTTAGACCAGTCCTGGATAGAAGCATCACGGCGTACATCATTAGGCTCGGCAGCAGCCCAATCCTTTACCAGATTTGGAGCTACAGGACCAGCACCCCAACCCTGACCGAATGGGAAGGTGTTGCCATAAGCCTGACCGCCACGAACACCAAAGTGAAGTGCATAGCCATTGGCATAACCAATCGTTGTACTCCAGGAAGCGAACTTATTGAACTTGATAGAGAACAAAGTCTCTGGGTTCTGAGAAGCATCATCCTCAACCCACTTGAAGCCCTGACCCTTGGTATAATCATAATCTTCTACAGTGCATCTGTTGGTATAAGCCCAGAGATTCTGATACTTATCCACCAAAGTGCGACCTGAGTTAGCCACACAGTCATCGATGGCTGTAATGACATCCTCCTTAGACAAAGTAGTTCCATCAGGAAGTTCCACAGAAGTCAGAGGATTGTAAGTAGTGCTGGTCAGATCAGCCAATGTAGAACCATTGCCAAAGAAACCAGAATAGAACAACCAGGCACGACCCAGCATAGCCTCAGCAGCATACTTATCTATATGGCCATCAGTGCTCTTAGCAGCAGGCAAGAGAGCGACAGCATCACGAAGATCCATCAGAATCTGCTTCCAAGGGTCTTCAATATTACCTTGGGTGACAGCCTCAGAACCTGGTTTCAGACGCATAGGTACATTTCCGTACATAGAAGCCAACTCATAATAATAGAAGGCACGCAGGAACTTAGTCTGTCCCATCAATGAGTTTTTGGTATCCTCATTCATAGAGGTATTAGGAAGAGCCTCTATCAGGGTATTGGCACGGTTGATACCCTTGTAACGAGCCTCATAGAACACGTTGGTCATATCGGCATTGTAGTTACAGAGCAAATCATCTGCCTGCATCAACTTATCGTTGACACCACCACCACCGAGCATATCATCACTAGCCAACTGGGCATAGTAAAGGAAACTCATCTGAGGGTCTGCACAAACCTGGTTCAAATTCTGGTAAACACCAGCCAATACAGCCTCACCATCCTCCTTGGAAACAGGGAAGGTACTGGTAGATAACTCGCCAACATTCTGCACATCATTGATGTCGCAGGACGCCAAGCTAAGTACCGCCATGGCTGAAGCCAATAATATATTTAACTTTTTCATTGTGAATTCAATTTTAGATTAGAACTTTACATTTACACCAACCATATAGGTACGAGGCTGAGGATAGTTACCTACATCAACACCTGTTACCCATGAGTCTGAGCCGATAGCTGTACCATTCTCTGGATCCATACCCTTATAACCGGTAATGGTAAAGAGATTCTGGGCTGCGAAATAGAGACGGAGCTGCTGGAATGGGCTGCTCTTCCAAATCTTAGTGAAATCGTAACCCACGGTCAGATTCTGAAGACGGAAGTAGCTGGCATTCTCAATGTAAATATCAGAAATGGTCTGCCAGTTTGGACCTGCATTCATGTGGGCGAGCAATGGATACTTGTTGGAAGTTCCCTCACCATGCCAGTAGTCATACACCTCTGTAGTGAAGTTCTCGAACTCACCATCGGTGAACTTACGGAATGAACGAGCCACCTGCTGACCGAATGCTCCAAAACCTGTAACAGAAAGGTCGAAGCCTTTGTAAGATGCACCGAGAGTGATACCCATGGTTACATCTGGATGTGGATCGCCAAGCTCTGTCTTATCGTCATCATTGATAACACCATCGCCATTTACATCCACAAACTTCAAGTCACCTGGTTTGATACTGGTACCCTGCTTAGAGTTTGCGGCATTGCCCTTGCAGTTCTTGTCAAGGTAAGCCTGAACGTCTGCCTCATTCTGCATCACACCTTCTGTCTTGTAGCCCCAGAAGTAACCGATAGGATGACCTTCCTCGAAACGAGCCATATAACCGGTATTCTGAGCCAAGAGGTCCTTACCGCCATTGTTGTATGTCTGGTTAGACTTCACCTCTGTAACCTCATTGTGATTGTAAGCCATGTTCCAACCTACGTTGTACTGGAAGTCCTTGCCAATCTTGTCATTCCAAGTGAGAGAAAGCTCAATACCCTTGTTCTCTACAGTACCGGCATTCTTCATCTGGGTAGAGAAACCGGTTGTTGGATCTACAGGAACTGCAACCAGCAAGTCCTTGGTCTTCTTGTTATACCAATCCAAGGTGAAGCCCAGACGTCCACTCAGGAAGCGAGCATCCAAACCGATGTTCAACTGCTCAGAAGTCTCCCAAGTCAAATCCTCATTAGGCAGACGGGAAGGAGCTGCACCTGAAATATACTGGTCAGGATTACCATTGAAGGTATAATAGCTACTTGTATCGTATGCGAAAGCACCCTGCCACTGGAAGTTGTTAATGGTCTGTGCATTACCATTCTGTCCCCAACCAGCACGAAGCTTCAGGAAGTCGAGCCATGAAACAGTCTTTGCCATGAACTTCTCGTTAGAGATAACCCAACCAGCAGATACAGATGGGAAATAACCCCAACGCTCACCTGGAGCGAATTTAGAGTTACCATCGGCACGCATGATGGCAGAAAGCATGTACTTCTCATCGAAGTTGTAGTTTACTCGGCCAAAGTAAGACATACTACGGGTATCGTCACAAGGAGTACCTGTAACAGATGCAGCATTGTTATTCTTCATATAGCTCATGTAAGCATGAGTCATATCACCGAACACCGAATTAGAAGAAGTAGCATTCAAAGAGAAGCCGAAGTCTGGACGACTCTCGCTATACTCTGTACCTACCAGAACATCAAAGTTATGCTTCTTCTGCAGATCAAACTTATAGCTCAAAGTGTTGGTTGTACTCCATCCCCAGCTTGTGCTCATATTATTTGTAGCCTTATCCTCTGTGCGGTAGTAATCGGCATTGGTTCTGTTGGCATCAAATACAGGGAGGAATGCACGCCAGGTAGATGTTCCCTGATAATAGTTCAACTGTCCACGGTAAACCAGATTTTTGATTGGCTGGATTTCCAAGTAACCAGTAGCATGCAAGTTATGATTAATACTCTTGTTGTGACCAGACTGCTGATTCAACATCTTATAGATAGGGTTAACAGAATAAGAGTTGTATTTATCCACCCAGCCTTTCAAATCTTCGGCTGTGGTATAATTGCCATCGGCATTATACATAGGGATAGCAGGGTTAGCACGGAGCATATTGGAAAGCTCATTGCTATACTGGTTACCAATCTGGATACCCTGATTCTGCTTGTGCTGATAGTAGATATTCTCACCAATCTTCACAACATCCATGCCCTTGTCATTGCGATAGATGACATGCTCTGAATTGATGCGGAAGGTGAAACGGCGGTAGTCTGACTTAACAACATTGCCAAACACACCATCCTGATACTGATAACCGGCACCCATAGAGAAAGTTGAACGGTCGGAACCACCTGTTACATTCAAAGCATGACTTGTTGTAACAGCATTCTTGTTGCGGATAGCCTCTACCCAGTTGGTTCCTTCGTTAGAACCATCCATATAAGAGTTGTAGAGGTCTTCGCCCATAATGCTCTTCCAATCCCAGCCACTTTCGCCACTGTTGAAACGCACCTGATCCATTACCTCCATATACTGCTTGGCTGTCAGCATCTTTGGCATGCGATATACGTTAGCCCAACCTACGTTACCATCGTAAGATACCTGAATCTTACCCTGCTTACCCTGCTTGGTAGTTACAAGGATAACACCATTGGCTGCGGCAGAACCATAGATGGCACAAGATGCGGCATCCTTCAAGACGTCGATACGCTCGATGTCGGCAGGGTTCAAGTTATTGATATCACCTGCTACCCCATCAATAATATAAAGAGGAGCTGTGTTGCCGTTGGTACCGGCACCACGGATAGATATCTTAAAGCCATCACCAGGCTGACCGGAAGCTGCCTGAATGTTGACACCAGGAGTCTGGCTCTGCAAGGCGCCGAGCACCTGTGTGGTATTCATCTTCTGAATATCATCACCCTTTACCTCAATGGTAGAACCGGTAACGAGCTTTTTCTTCTGGACACCATAACCTACAACAACGACTTCATCAAGAGTCTTGTCGTCAGTCTTCATTGTGATTTTGAGACTAGACTGGTTACCCACAGCAATTTCCTGTTTCTGGTAACCGATATAAGTAATTACAATAGTAGAACCCGGCTTTACGTTCAAGGTAAAGTTACCATCAAGATCTGAAACGGTACCATTACCAGGGTTGCCCTTTTCTACTACACTTGCACCAATAATAGGACCTTCTGCATCGCTCACATTACCGGTTACTTTCTTTGCCTGCTGTACAGCATTTACGCTCTGACTAGGAGATGCCGCCCATGCTTCAGTTGTATAACTCAAGCCTAACGATGCTAACGCTCCCACAAGCAGCATTGATTTTTTTAAGTTCAAATTCATACTTTAGTACTTTCTAGGTTGAATAGAATTAAACGTTTGTTGACTCTGACTATCAAAAATAGTCATTTTTCTAGTTCCCGACATATCTTTCAGATACGAAGGAAACAAACAGGTTAAGTTGAATTCATCTTCATAATGGTTATTGTTTATGTTTATATTGTTTATTGTTGTTTCATTTCATCATCAATCTGAAGTCATTTTTAGTATTACTATAAATGGCAAACAGATTTTCGATTGCAAAGTTACATTTCTTTTACGAAAAAAGCTGATACTATTTTGCTGATTTTAAGTATTATTTTGATTTTAGTTATTTTTTTTAATAAACCCCGACAAATACTAAAGATTTATTAACCTTCTGTGTTTTTCTTACACTTATTATATATGTATGTTTCGTTAACTCTGAGCAAAAAAGTATTACCTTGCCGCTATTGAGCAGCAAGGTAATTACGTACAGGATTGGCATACATCTCGAGAATTCTCTCTCTCAAGTAAGCTTCATCCTTATTTGGAAGGTCAATTTTCGCAAGCTGACCAGCCATATATTTTTCAAATTTTGCCTTATCTTCGGCAGTATATTCTGCCTGATGAGCAGTTGAGTTTTCAAGCAAATCAAGAGCCACATAGTTGCCCGGATAGAGGCGGTAGTTCTTGAATATCTGCTCATCCATGTAGGCGGCTACCTTATTATATATATCCTGCTTAGGCATATCAGGATCAAGACTGTCCAGATAATCATCAAGACATGGAGCTGCATGATAATGCACATGACCCTTATAACCGAAGATACCGGTCTGCATGCTTACCAGGTCATCCATAGGTCCCTTCTTCCAATCGGCATTATCGCGCTTCTGCTGGAACTCCTTTGCCTTCAGGAAATCGCATGGATCATATTCGTAACTGATAGAGAGCGGTACGAGATGAAGCTGTTTCAGGCGGTCGATAATGCTGCCCTCGCCACCCATCGACATCATCTGCAGAATACTCTTCTGGGTGCGGTCATTACTGTCCTTGGCCCTACCCTCGCGCTGGGCTATCCAGATATTCTCGTTCTTCTCCTTGATGGCGAAATGCATATAGTCGGAAAGACGCTTGCTCGACATCAGCATCTGTCGCATGCTCAGGGCACGCTCTACGATAAACGCCTTGTTGACACGTACCAAGTCCTTGACCCAAGGAAGAGAAAGGAGATTATCACCGATGGCAATCTCACAGGTGGTCTTAAAACCGTTATCGATAAGAAGGACATCGAGGATGGCTGAATCGAGCACGATATCACGGTGATTACTGATGAAAGTATAATTACGGGTATTATCGAGCGATGTGCAATCCATCTCGCAGCCTGTTGCTGCCTTCTTCAGAATGCCATGAACAAAATCGTAAGCAAAAGCCAACTGGAAATCCAGATTGGTCTTACATGCCTTCAACTTCTGGGCAATCATCTCGAAAGGTACTTGTGGATAGAGATAGGCAAGCACTTGTTTAAACTGATCGTTTGAAAGCAAACGGTCGAATACCTCTGGGAGATCTTCAGGCTCCCAAGGACGGATGGTATCAAATTCTTGAGGGATATTCATAATATATACCTATTAATATATATATGGCTCTGCGAAAAAATCGCAGAACCATATATGAGTTTGTTATTCTAGAACTGATTCTCCACAATTTCGCTGAGCACATCCTTGATATCAAGACCTGCTGCACGAACCTGCTGAGGAATGAAACTGGTAACGGTCATACCTGGAGTGGTATTGATCTCCAGCATGTTCACCTTGTCTTTACCATCCTTATTCTTAGAGATGATATAGTCGATACGGATGATACCGTTGGCATGAAGAATGTCGTAGATGCGTGATGTGGTCTTGGCAACCTCTTCTGCAGTCTCTGGAGAGAGACGGGCTGGAGTGATTTCCTGTACCTGACCGTTATACTTGGCATCGTAATCGAAGAACTCGTTGGTGGTAACCACCTCTGTAGCCGGCAGTACAACAGTCTTCTCGGCTGTCTTGTAGATGCCCTGTGAAATCTCTGTACCATCAAGGAAGCCCTCAATCATTACCTCATTGCTCTCCATGAAAGCCACACGGAGGGCTGGAGCCAGCTGGTCAGCATTCTTCACCTTGCTCACACCAAAGCTACTGCCGTCAGCAGCAGGCTTTACGAAACAAGGCATACCGATGCGCTTGGCAATCTCTTCTTCATCATAAGCTTCACCGCGACGGAGCAAGATACTGTCTGCTACGTTTATACCGAAACCGCGCAGATAATTATTGAGCACATACTTATCAAAAGTCATTGCCTCTACCAGAACACCGCTTGTAGAGTATGGCAGATGGATAAGGTCGAAGTAGCCCTGCATCACACCATTCTCACCAGGCTGTCCGTGGATGGTGATATAAGCATAATCGAAATAGACATGCTTGCCGTTCATAACGAAAGAAAAATCGTTCTTGTCAATCTCGATAGTCTCACCATTATCCAAAGCGACATGCCAGTCGGTGCCCTTCACATCGACGAGATAAATATTGTAGCGCTCTTTATCAAAGAAAGAGTACAAACCCTGTCCTGAGCGCAATGATACGTCGTGCTCAGAAGAATCACCACCACATACGATGGCTATCGTTCTCTTGCTATTTTCCATAATTACTAAATATTTTTGAATGTATCTTGTGTGGTGCCAGCGATGAAACCGCGCCACTTTTCTATTAATTGTCTAAAATCTTCCGGCCACTCACTGTCAAAATCCATCTGCTGCTTGGTTGTAGGATGCACGAAGCCGAGTGTCTTGGCATGGAGAGCCTGACGCGGACAGAGTTTGAAGCAGTTCTGGATAAATGCCTTGTAGCTGCTACTGCGCTGACCTCTCAGAATCTCTGTTCCGCCATACGTTTCGTCCATAAAGAGCGGATGACCGATATGCCTCATGTGAGCACGAATCTGATGGGTACGGCCTGTTTCAAGCACACACTGCACCAAGGTGGTATAACCGAAACGCTCCAACACCTTGTAATGCGTAACCGCCGTCTTGCCTATTCCGCTGTCCGGATCGAAGACCTTCATACGGAGGCGGTTCTTCGGATCACGGCCGATATTGCCTTCTATGCGACCTTCATCTTCTACAATGTTGCCCCAAACGAGCGCATTGTAACTGCGATGGGTAGTCTTGTTGAAGAACTGCTTACCCAGTGCGGTCTTTGCCGTAGGAGTTTTTGCCACAACGAGCAGTCCGCTGGTATCTTTATCGATACGATGCACCAAGCCCACTTCCGGATCATTGGCATCAAACTCAGGCATATCCCTTAAATGCCAGGCTACCGCCTGAATCAAGGTTCCATGAAAGTTGCCCGCACCCGGATGCACCACCATACCTGCTTCCTTGTTGACCACCATCAGCTGATCGTCTTCATAAACCACATTGATAGCGATTTCTTCAGGTTTGATACTCGTTTCATGACGAGGACGGTCGAGCATCAGAGTAACCAGATCATTAGGACGCACCTTATAGTTGCTCTTTACCGGTTTACCATTGACATGGATGAATCCGGCATCAGCAGCCTGCTGAATACGGTTACGGCTCTGATAGGCCATCTTATCAGCCAGGTACTTATCGATGCGGACTGGATCCTGGTTAGCATCCACCTGAACCTTCCAGTGCTCATAGAGTTCATCTCCTTCTTCACCAGAAGCAGCGTTTCCTTCCTCCATCTGGAGTTCATCATCCAGTTCGTCCATATCTCCTGCATCATCAAACCCGAAGTCATCCTCTACAGGAGCATATACCTTATTATATATATAATCTAAAAATATCATTCGTATTACTATTGAATTCTTCACTCTTCACTTTTCATATCTCCTACTCCACCACTTCCTTCTGATGGTGTTCATGCGAAGGAGCAGGCTCTGTGGCTTCCGTACCAGGAACCACCTCGAAGTTGTCTTCATGAGTATCTCCGCTCATGTCACCTTCGCCTTCCATCACATCTTCTTCGCCGTGATAAACCGGATCTACCACATCGATGGAATCATCAACGCTCCGTTTACCATTACCAACCTGTATGACAAGCACATTATCGATAGAAACCTTATCACCAGCTACAACATGCTTACCCTTAACGAGGATACCATAAACCCAATCCTCTTCGCCAGGAATATATTCAGGTGTACCCAGTTTGAATCCCATAGCAGTAAGTTTAGCCATTGCCTCTCGCAACGAACTGTTGTCAATGACATCAGGAATGGTGATACGTGGAGAATGATCAGAATTGATGGTAACATAGATAACATGTCCCGACTTTACCACTTCTCCGAAAACCGGAGTCTGCTCCAGAATGACATCAGGCGGCAAAGAGCGGACATATCCCGTATCTGTTACAACAATTTCCAATCCCGCATCGTCGAGGATATGTGTAGCATCATCGATATTCTTATATCGAATATCCGGCACACGGATGGCCTCACCATGATGGGTATAGATATCAATGCCGTACTTGACACCGGCACAGAGCAACACCAGCACCAGAATCATGGCACCGATATTCCCCCAAAGGTACTTACTCTTAAACTTATTTATAAACTCTGATGAAGTCATATATTATTTTTTGGTGCAAAGATACAAGTATTTGGGGGAAGAACAAAATAAAAAGGAAAGTTTTTGCACTCTCACCACCTAATTTTATGATATAAAAACAAAACATCTTTGTTCCCAAAAGAGCAATCTCAGAAAAGGAAGGGGCGTTATAAACAACAAAAAGCAGCAAAGAATACATCCTTGCTGCTTTTAATGTCATCGTCAACAGACGAATCTTTCCTCGGAATTACTTTCCGTGGTGCTCGTCAGATACAGTTAACTTCTTACGGCCATGAGCACGGCGAGAAGCCAATACGCGACGACCATTCTTAGTTGCCATACGCTCACGGAAACCATGCTTGTTTACGCGACGACGATTGTGAGGCTGAAATGTTCTTTTCATTTTTCTTATTTATTTTTTAATTAATATTCTTCACAAAAGTGCAAAACACGCCCTTTTTGGGCTGCAAAATTACGCATATTTTCTGAAATAACCAAGAAAACTACCAAATTTAGCTTAAATATTTATGTTTTTTTCGATATTTCCTTTGATTTTTCATGTTTTTGCCGTAACTTTGCACTCGATTTTGAGATTATTATAATAACATTCAAGATAAACAAGAAATGATTAATTCACAGGAAATTAAGATTGGTACTTGCATCCGCATGGATGGCAAAGTATGGGTTTGCATCGACTTTCAGCACAGAAAGCCAGGTAAAGGTAACACCGTAATGAACACAAAATTGAAGAATGTTGCCGACGGTCGTGTATTGGAACGTACATTCCAGGTAGGTTTCAAATTGGAGGATGTTCGCGTTGAGCGCCGCCCTTACCAGTACCTCTACGAGGACGCTACTGGTTGCATCTTCATGAACCAGGAGACTTTCGAGCAGGTGCCTATCGCTAAGGAGAACGTTACTGGTGGCCAGTACATGAAGGAGGGTGACGTTGTTGAGGTGGTTACTGATACAACTGATGGTACTATCCTCTTGGCTGAAATGCCAGTGAAGACTACTTTGAAGATTACTCACTCTGAGCCAGGTGTAAAGGGTAATACTGCTACCAACGCTACAAAGCCTGCTACATTGGAGACTGGTGCTGAGGTTCGTGTTCCTTTGTTCGTCAACGAAGGCGAGACTATCCAGATCGACACCCGTGACGGTAGCTACCTCGGTCGTGTAAGCGAGTAATACATCCTCCAACAGAAAGATTGTGCTCTTATTGAGTAAAACTAACCCTTAATAGTAAGAAGAATGAAATATTCCATCATAGTACCTGTATTTAATCGTCCTGACGAAGTGGACGAACTTTTAGAGAGTCTGACTCATCAATCAGAGAAAGACTTCGAAGTTGTCATCGTTGAGGATGGCTCACAGACTCCCTGCGAGGAGGTGTGCAAACGATATGAACACATGATGGATATACATTATTACTATAAGGAGAACTCTGGTCCGGGCCAGAGTCGCAACTATGGTGCCGAGCGCGCCAAGGGTGAGTATCTTCTGATACTCGATAGCGACGTGGTCTTGCCAGAAGGTTATCTGAAGGCTGTAAGTGATGAGTTGAGCCGTGAGCCAGCCGATGCTTTCGGCGGTCCCGACAAGGCGCACTCATCATTTACAGATACTCAGAAAGCCATTTCTTATTCCATGACTTCTTTCTTTACCACCGGTGGTATCCGTGGCGGAAAGAAGAAGATGGATAAGTTTTATCCCCGTTCATTCAACATGGGCATCCGCAGGGATGTTTATCTCAGGTTGAATGGCTTTTCCAATATGCGTTTCGGTGAGGACATTGATTTCTCTATCCGTATCTTCAAGGCAGGCTGCCGTTGCCGTCTGTTCCCTGAAGCATGGGTATGGCATAAGCGCCGCACCGACTTCCGCAAGTTCTGGCGACAGGTCTACAACAGTGGCATCGCCCGCATCAACCTCTACAAGAAATATCCAGAGAGTCTCAAACTCGTGCATCTCCTTCCTATGGTCTTCACCGTGGGTGTAATAGGCACGCTGCTTCTGCTCTTCTTCGGCTTCCTGCCATACATGCTTGGCACCGTTCACGTATTCCCAACCTTGGGCAATGCGATGGCAGCATTGGGCTGCATCGGTCTCGCCGGCATCATTCTCTATACCATCGCACTGTTTATCGACAGCAGCAGAGAGAATCACAGCGTGAAGATAGGCTTGCTGAGCATTCGCGCTGCCTTCACACAGCTGATGGGTTACGGATGCGGATTCCTTTCTGCATGGTGGAAGAGATGCGTACTGGGACAGAGCGAATTCAGCGCATACAACAAGACTTTCTACAAATAAGACTTCCCCGCAAAAAGAGAAGCCAATAATAATCTACTAATCAGTTATTATTATGGCAGAGAAACTAACCATTGCCAATTGGGCAGAAGAAGACAAGCCTCGCGAGAAACTGGAGCGCTTGGGAGCCTCAGCATTATCCAATGCCGAACTCTTAGGTATTCTGATTGGTTCGGGATCTACTGACGAAAGTGCCGTAGACCTGATGAAACGCATTCTGAAGGATTGCGACAACAACCTGAACCAGCTAGGAAAGAAGACCATCAGAGAACTGACGCAATATAAAGGAATGGGACCCGCCAAAGCCATCACCATTCTTGCAGCCTGCGAACTGGGCAAGCGCCGTGCTCTCGATAAGATTGGCACACGTCCCGACTTAGGCTCATCCCTTGCCATCTACAACTATATGCTTCCGAAGATGCAGGATTTAGACACAGAGGAAGCATGGCTCCTGATGATGAACCAGAACTTCAAGCTCATCAAAGCGAGCTGCATCTCAAAAGGCGGCATTACAGAAACGGCAACCGACATCCGGCTCATCATAAAAGAAGCGGTGCTCAACAACGCTACTATTATCGCCTTCTGCCACAATCATCCCAGCAACAATCCTCAGCCAAGCAAAGCCGATGATGTACTTACCCAGAAGATTGCCAAAGCCTGCGAAATCATGCGTCTCTTCTTTATGGACCATGTCATCATAACCGACGGTGCCTTTTATTCATATCACGATAAAGGTAAATTGTAGTCTATTTGGGGTATATTAGACCTTCGGCAAGAAAAAAACAGCTTTTCTTTTTGTTTTGTCTGCAATAATTATTATCTTTGTAGGCAAAAACAAAGATTATTATGACACAAGAAGAAAAGACAAAGATAGAAGAAAAGATCGTAGATGTACTTAAGACCGTTTACGACCCTGAGATTCCTGTCAACATCTGGGACCTCGGTATGATTTATAAAATAGATGTGAAGGACGATGCCACCGTAGATCTCGACATGACCTTCACAGCCCCTTCATGCCCTGCTGCCGACTTCATCCTGGAGGATGTAAGAAGCAAGGTAGACAGCGTGGAAGGCGTAAAATCTGCCAATGTGAACCTTGTATTCGAACCGGCTTGGGATCAGAGTATGATGAGCGAGGAAGCTCGCGTAGAACTCGGCTTTGAATAAAGACGAAGCTGTTGAACTCTTCACTCCTCATTCTTCACTCTTCATTTAAAAAGAATCGCTTATGAAAAATGTATATTTCCTCTCAGATGCGCACCTTGGCTCATTAGCCATTCCGCATGCCCGCATGCAAGAACGCCGCCTGGTCCGTTTCCTGGACAGCATCAAGACGAAGGCTGCGGCAGTTTATCTCCTGGGTGACATGTTTGACTTCTGGAACGAATATAAATATGTCGTACCAAAAGGCTATACACGCTTCTTAGGTAAGCTCTCGGAGTTGACCGATATGGGAGTGGAAGTACATTTCTTTACGGGTAACCACGATCTCTGGACCTATGGCTACCTGGAGGAAGAGTGTGGAATTACCGTACATTACAAGCCTCAGACCATAGAGATATACGATAAAGTATTCTATCTGGCACATGGAGACGGACTGGGTGACCCAGACAAGAAATTCAAGTTTCTGAAAAGAGTGTTCCAGAATCATACTTGCCAACGCCTCCTTAATGCGATTCATCCTCGCTGGGGAATGGCTTTGGGCTTGAACTGGGCTAAGCATAGCCGACTGAAACGTGCTGACGGAAAGGAAGAGCCTTATATGGGCGAAAAGAAGGAGTTTCTGGTGCGCTTTGCCAAACAGTATATGCAAGGTCACAAGGATATAGATTACTTCATGTTCGGCCATCGCCACATCGAACTGGATCTGATGTTGAGCAAAAAGACCCGACTGATGATTCTGGGCGACTGGATATGGCAGTTCACCTATGCCGTGTTTGATGGTGAACACATGTTTATGGAAGAATATGTGGAAGGCGAAAGCCAACCATAACAATAAAGGGCAGCTTTATGAGCTGCCCTTTATTGTTATCGCTGTATGCGACCTCCTGAAGAAGTCATGTTATTGATGATTTCTTCTTCTGTAACCAGATTCTGATCACCCGGAACCGTATTCTTTATCGCGCTTGCTGACAGTGAGAAATCCAGGCAATACTGGTTCTTGTCGCCCCACTTCTGATGGGCATGAATATAGGCAGCAATAAAGGCATCACCTACACCCATCGGGTCAACAATCGGCTCAATATCATAGATTCTTGTAGTATAGAGCTGATCTTCTACAGCATCATAGAGCAAGCCGCTCAAGGTATGATGACTGCTGGCAATCTGATTTCTTACCGCCATCACCATCTTCTTACACTTAGGGAAGAGCTGATGCATCTTGCGGAAATACTCCAGATAAGCCTCCTTGTCAATCTCATAGTCTGCATCCAAAGCCTCGAAAGGAATATGAGGCACACCGCTGGCTATCTCCCACTCATTCTGGTCACCAAAGATGATGTCGCTATACTGCATCATCTGGAATAGCACATCATGAGGCTCCAGACCATATCCCCAGAGATTCTTACGGTAATTAATGTCGCAGGCAATGGTCAACCCGTCAGAAACAGCAAGTTTGATGGCATCCATAGTTGATTCCATCGCATCGCGGCTGATAGCACAGGTAATGCCGGAGCAATGGAATACAGCTGCATCAGCCAGCACCTTATCCCATTTCACCATTCCGCGCTTCAGCGTATAGAAAGAAGAATTCTTGCGGTCGTAAACCACACGGGAATTGCGCATAGCTACAGCTTCTTCGAAATAATAAGTTCCGAGACGTTCACCGCCACGCACAACATGAGAAACATTCAGACCGTACTCTCTGAGATGCATCAACGCGGCCTCACCCATCTCACCGTATGGCACACGGGTTACATACTCTACATTATCGCCTAAATAAGCCAAAGAGATGGCTGCATTAGCCTCACTGCCACCATAATTGCCAAACATATGATGTCCCTGAAATAAACGTTGATAACCAGGCTTAGAAATCCTAAGCAATATTTCTCCGAAAGTTACAATCTTTGTTTTCATAATTCTAAAAATTTAAAAAGGTGAAGACTATTCACTTATGTTTCTAGTCTTCACCTTATTATATATAGCGTATGATTACTTGTTAGCAACCAACTCCATTGTATCGCGAGCGATAACAATCTCCTCGTCGGTAGGAACTACTACTACCTTCACCTTACTGTCGTCAGTAGAGATGATAGCTTCCTCACCACGAACCTTGTCATTTACTTCCTTGTTAATCTTGATGCCAAGATACTCCAGGTTCTTGCAAGCTTCCTCGCGCAGGCCGGTCTGGTTCTCACCTACACCAGCTGTGAATACGATAGCGTCAACGCCACCCATAGCTGCTGTGTAAGCACCAATGTACTTCTTGATGCGATACTCATACATACGGAGAGCCAGCTGAGCCTTCTCGTTACCCTCGTTGGCAGCGTTCTCGATGTCGCGCATATCAGAAGAAATACCTGTAATACCGAGCACACCACTCTTCTTGTTCAGGAAGTCAGCCATCTCCTGTGGCTTCATGTTCAACTTCTCCATCAAGTAGGTAACGGCAGAAGCATCGATGTCACCACAACGTGAACCCATCATCAAACCAGCCAATGGGGTCAAGCCCATTGAAGTATCCAATACCTTACCATTCAATACAGCAGCTACAGAGCCACCGTTACCGATGTGGCAAGTGATGATCTTAGAGTTGTTCTGGTCGAGACCGAGAATCTCGCAAACACGCTTAGAAACATAGCGGTGAGATGTTCCGTGGAAACCATAACGGCGTACGTGATACTTCTCGTACAACTCGTAAGGAATTGCATAGAGGTAAGCGTAGTCAGGCATTGTGCTGTGGAATGCGTTGTCGAATACGCAAACCTGAGGAGTGCCAGGCATCAAAGAGTCAACGGCACGGATACCCTTCAGGTGACCTGCGTTGTGAACAGGAGCGAGGTCGCAAAGTTCCTCGATACCATCCTCTACGCTCTTGTCAACGATAACGCTCTCCTTGAACTTGTCACCACCCTGTACGACACGGTGTCCTACAGCGTCGATTTCTTTCAAATCCTTGATAGCGCCGATTTCCGGATCGAGCAAGCACTTGAACACGAAGTTCACACCTTCCTTGTGGTCAGGCATGTCGTGCATGATCTGCTTCTTCTCGCCGTTAGGCAATTTCACCTTGATGAAAGCGTTATCAAGACCGATACGCTCTACACCACCCTGTGCCAATACAGACTCATCGTCCATATTATATAATTTGTACTTGATAGATGAACTACCGCAGTTCAGAACCAATACTTTCATTTTGCTTTCAATTTAAAATTTATAGTTTACAGTCTATAGCATAAACCATCCATCTTACAGCAGCTTAGCCCTATAAACTGTTAACTGTTAACTATTAACTATATACTTACGCCTTCTTAGCATCCTGTGCCTGGCAAGCTGTGATGGCTACCATGTAGTAGATGTCATCAACAGAGCAACCACGAGAAAGATCGTTAACAGGACGGGCAATACCCTGGAGGATAGGACCGATAGCGATGGCACCACCCAAGCGCTGAACGAGCTTGTAGCCGATGTTACCAACCTCGAGGTTTGGAACTACCAATACGTTAGCCTTACCAGCAACGTCAGAACCTGGAGCCTTCTTGGCAGCTACCTCAGGAACGAGGGCTGCATCAGCCTGAAGTTCACCATCGAGATGAAGCTCTGGGAACTTCTCCTTAGCAATAGCTACGGCATCCTTTACCTTGTCAATGATATAAACGCTCTTGCCAGTCTCCTTGTTGATAGCATCCTTTGCGCTATCCTTTGTAGAGAAGCTCAACATGGCAATCTGTGGATCAGTAATACCTGCCACTGACTGAGCTGTATGAGCTGTAGTATAGGCAATCTGAGCAAGCTGGTCTGCTGTAGGGTTTGGAGTTACAGCAACGTCACCCATTACTACAACGCCATCCTGCCCATACTGCTTCTGGTCTGAGATGAGCAACATAGCACCACTTACGCAAGTGATACCTGGACTGCACTTGATGATCTGAAGAGCTGGACGGAGAGTATCGCCAGTAGTGCTCAATGCACCAGAAATCTGACCGTCAGCGCCCTCAGTCTTGATAATCATACAACCGAGGTAGAGGTTGTTCTTAGTTACGAGTTCACGAGCCTGCTCTACAGTCATGCCCTTCTTCTTGCGAAGTTCAGCGAGCTTCTCAGCATACTCCTCAGTCTTAGGGTTGTTTTGTGGATCAACGATAGTAGCCTTGTCGATGTTGTTAAGACCCCACTGAGCAGCGAGATTCTTAATATTGGCAGGGTTACCGATGAGGATGATGTCTGCGAGATCATCAGCCAAAACTTTATCGGCTGCTTTCAATGTACGCTCCTCTTCTGCTTCAGGGAGCACGATGCGCTGCTTGTCAGCTTTAGCGCGAGCTACGATTTGCTGTAATAAATCCATTTTACTTTTTAATATTTTATATATTTTGTTGTTTCCTAAGTAGATCTGTCAAAGTGTTAGGCGATGTTATCTTGTTTTTCGCCTTTTTGCCACATCGACTTTGCAAAAGTACACATTTTCTTTGAAATAGCAGCGATTAAAATGTGTAAAAAAAGCTAAATCGGGAGATTATTCATATCGTAAAGGTTTACGTAGCAGGAAAAGTGATGAATTCTTCACCCTTCGTTCTTCACTCTTCACTTAACTTATATCATTTCCAGAGTAAGGATGCTTTCCAGTTCCTCGGCAGAGAGTCGGAGTTTGAACTCGCCCTTGATGGCCACGCTGATTCGTCCGGTCTCCTCGGATACAATGACGGCGATGGCATCACTGCTCTGTGATATTCCGAGAGCGGCACGATGGCGGAGTCCCAGTTCCTTCGGAATATCGAGGTTATGACTCACAGGCAGAATACATCCGGCTGCCATGATGCGCTTATTGCTCACCACCATGGCTCCATCATGAAGCGGCGAATTCTTGAAGAAAATATTCTCTATCAGCCGCTGGTTAATCTTGGCGTCTATCTCCTCACCCGTATCCATGATGTCCTTCAGTGGAACGCCTCGCTCTATAACGATAAGAGCACCTACGTATTTCTTTGCCATACTCATACACGCCATCACAATCGGCATGATGGTCTCCTTGTTAGCCTCCTTCTGGCTCTCCTTGCTGGAGTGGAAGAAGCGAACCAGCCGGCGCATACCTTTCTGCGAACCGATTTCATAGAGGAATCTACGGATATCCTCCTGGAAGATGACGATGAGGGCGATGACTCCCACGCTCACCAGTTTATCCAGGATAGAACCCAGCAGGCGCATTTCCAGTATCTGACTCACAAAGAGCCAGATTAGCACGAAGAGCATGATGCCCACGAAGATGTTCAGTGAGCGCGATTCCTTCATCAAACGATAAACATAGAACAGCAGCGAGGCTACCAGGAGAATATCGAGAAAATCTTTGATGCCAAATTCTATCATGTACGTCCCTCCTTCATTGCTTCTATTATCTTCACAGCCTCAGCAGCTTCTTTCACATCGTGCACTCTGAGGATGCTGGCGCCCTTCATCAGAGCGATGGTGTCGAGCACGGAAGTTCCATTGAGCGATGTCGTAGCATCTCCACCCAGCAGCTTGTATATCATACTCTTGCGGGAGATGCCTACCAGAACCGGAAGTTCCATCACGTTCAACTTCTCCATCTCATTATAAATCTGATAATTCTGGATGAGATTCTTGCCGAAGCCGAAGCCCGGGTCGAGGATGATGTCCTTGGCTCCCAGGTCGCGCAACTGCTGCACCTCTTTTGCAAAGCCCTTCATCATCGTTTCGAGTGTAGGCTGCACTGACATTAATATATAAGGTACCTTCAGTTCGCCCACCACACGGAACATTTCAGGATATTCCTCCTGTCTCTGCTCCAGCGGTACATTGACGATGCCTGTAATTCCACCTTCTGATACATCGTTGATGATGTCAGCTCCCCACTCCTCGATACACTTACGCGCCAAGGTAGGGCGATAGGTATCTACGGAGACGGCAGCATCCGGTTGCTCCCTGCGAACGATGTCGAGAGCGAACTTCAGGCGTCTTCCCTCCTCCTCTTCCGATACTTCATCGGCACCGGGACGGGTGGAGAAAGCGCCCACATCAATGATGCTTCCACCTTCTTCTATAATCTGATTAGCTCTCTGAGCTATCTCCATTTCTGTCTGTTTTCTACTGCCAGAGTAGAAACTGTCGGGCGTAACGTTCAGGATGCCCATCACCTGAGGGGTACTCAAATCCATCAAGCGCCCCTTGATATTGATTGTATATTCCATCGGATTATAACTCCTTAAGCCATTTTTTACCGGGCTTAGTATAAGTCCAGGCAAGAAAGCTTCCACCTATGATTGTTCCAACCACAAAGAAAAACAATAGTCCATTGTAAACTTCCATAACTTAATATTTTAAAATTCGATTAGCAATGCCCGCAAAAATGAAGGTCATTACTATACCAAATATAATTACTACATAATTTTTAACTCCAAACTCTCCTTGCAGAATTGGAGCAATACCACCAACCCCAGTTCCAGTAAACGTTAACTGAGATAAATTAAAGAAATAGCCTGCCAGCTTTTCCTTCCTTACTTTCGTTTTATCTTTTTCATCTCTACTACCCATAAAGAGCCTCACTTTCTAAAGATTCATCGAATATTTCTGCAAAAATAGAAAGAATATTCGAGATTACCATCATTTTTTGGGAAAATTGTTTGTTATGTCCATAATTTAGATTACTTTTGCACCCAAAATAACAGTTATAGACTATGGATATTTCAGAACTCTATCAGATTTACCAAGCGCACCCAGTGATTACCACTGACAGCCGCGACTGCCCAGAGGGCAGCATCTTCCTGGCTTTGAAGGGCGCATCGTTTGATGGCAACAAATTTGCCGACATGGCTTTGGAGAAAGGCTGTGCCTATGTGATTGTTGATGAAAAAGAGTATGCCAAGGAAGGCGACGAGCGCTACATCCTCGTAGAGGACTGCCTCACCACCTTCAAGGAACTAGCCCGTGAGCATCGCCGCCACTTCGATATTCCTGTAGTAGGAATCACCGGAACCAACGGCAAGACCACCACCAAGGAACTCGTCTCTGCCGTTCTCGGCGAGAAGTTCAACGTGATGTTCACCCAGGGCAACTTCAATAATGATGTAGGCGTACCAAAGACCCTCTTCCGTCTCTCTTCGGAAAATGAGATTGCCGTTGTAGAGATGGGTGCTTCCCATCCTGGTGACATCCGAAAACTCGTGGAATACGTGGAGCCAACCTGCGGTATGATTACCAACGTAGGCCGTGCCCACCTGCAGGGATTCGGCAGCTTCGAAGGCGTGAAGAAGACCAAGGGAGAGCTCTATGATTACCTCGCAGCCAACGATGCCCTCGTCTTCATCAATGCAGACAACGAGCATCTGATGCAGATGGCTGAGCAGCGCAACATCAACCGCCTCATCACCTACGGCAAGGATGAAAACTGCGATGTATGGGGAGAAGTCATTTCCTGCGCTCCTTTCCTGAAGTTCCGCTGGCGCACCGAGAGCTTCGACTGGCATGAGGTTCAAACCCATCTCATCGGCTCTTACAATATCGACAACATGCTTGCCGCCATCACCATCGGTCTTCATTTCGATGTGAAGCCTCAGCAGATAGATCATGCCCTGGAGAACTACATCCCAAGCAACAACCGTTCGCAGTTGGAAGAGACGGCGCACAATAAGCTGGTGGTAGATGCCTACAATGCCAACCCATCCAGCATGGCAGCCGCCATCGAGAACTTCCGCGTGATGGATGTGCCTCATAAGATGGCAATTCTCGGACAGATGGGCGAGCTCGGCGAAGTGAGCCACGAGGAGCACCAGAAGGTAGTAGACCAGTTGCAGGCAGCCGGTCTTGAGAATGTATGGCTGGTGGGCGATGAGTTCAAGGATATTCCATGCAGCTACCGCAAGTTCCAGAATGTAGAGGAAGTGAAGGAAGCGCTCAAGGCGAACCAGCCTCACGACCATTACATCCTCATCAAAGGCAGCAACAGTGTGAAGCTCTTCCAGCTTCCGGAGTTGTTATAAACGGTTATTATCGTACAACTAAAAGGTGTGTGGTTGTACGACTATAGGGTGTTGCCACTAGGCTCGGCAGATGTGCTGACTGCAGTCGGCAGACCTGCTGACTGCAGTCAGCAGAGCTGCTGAGCCTAGTGGGAATCTCTTAGAAACAGCCTCCTTGAACCTGATATTCCGACTTCTTGAACCTGAGCAAACGTATTCTTTCACTTGTTCAGTCATATCCTTGTGCTTGTTCAGTCATATCTGTAGGCTTATTCGGATGGCTCATTGAGTTCACTCAAGCACATTGTTACGCTCACTCAACAGGCCCACAGCCCCATCTACATGAATTCTGCAACAGCTTTTTAAATACAAAAGAATTTAACTGTACCATAAGCATTTACATCATTATGAGTTTTACGTAACGAAGATTTCATAATGCAAAGATACGATGAATATTTGCAAACGGCAAACATTTATCGGAAAAAAGTATCAGACATTCAATAAAAAAGTATCTTAGGATACTTGCTCATGTATCTTAAGATACTTGGCAATGTATCCTAAGATACTTTGCAATATAGCTTCATGTGCCCATGAAGCCTGTTCATCGGTCAACGAAGTAAGTTTCAACATAGGATGAAGCCTACTTGCTGCACATCCCCAGAAAATACTTATGAATCTCCAGACTTTCGTTCAGTTCAGGATGAAAGGCAGTAACCAGCTGGTTACCCTGGCGGGCAGCCACAATCTTGCCATCTACCTCCGCCAGAACCTCAGCATCTCCCCACACCTCTTTAATATAAGGAGCACGGATGAAAGTCATAGGGACATTTCCCTCGATGCCCTTCATCGGAGCCTCGATGTAGAAACTGCCCAACTGGCGACCGTAGGCATTTCTCAAAGCCGTGATGTCCATCGAAGCAATGCGCTGGCTAGGCTCGCCCTCAATCTTCTTGGCAAGAAGAATCAAGCCGGCACAAGTACCATAAACAGGCAAGCCGGCAGCAATCGCCTCCTTCACAGGCTCCATCAATCCCAGTTCATTCAAGAGTTTCGCCTGGGTGGTACTCTCACCGCCCGGAATAATCAAGCCATCCTTTGGCTGGTCCCAATCCTTCAACTGGCGAACCTCGAAACTATCCACGCCCAGCTGAGCCAACTTCTGTCTGTGCTCAGCAAAAGCGCCTTGTAAAGCTAATACTGCTATTCTCATAACATACTTATCTAATATAAAAGCCCCTTCTTGTGCAGGAGGGGCTCTTATCCGTTATCTCATTTATTACTTACCTCTTTCAGCCATGAGCAAAGCAATCTCCTGCTCATTGATACCTACCATTGCCTCGCCGAGATCCTCGCTCAACTCAGCCAGCATCTTAGGATCGTTGTAGTTGGTAACAGCCTTCACGATAGCCTGTGCACGCTTAGCAGGGTTACCGCTCTTGAAGATTCCAGAACCTACGAATACACCCTCGGCACCGAGCTGCATCATCAGGGCAGCATCAGCTGGAGTAGCCACACCCCCGGCAGCGAAATTAACCACTGGCAACTTGCCGTTCTCGTGAACATACTTCACCAGGTCGTAAGGAGCCTGCAACTGCTTGGCTGCCTCATAAAGTTCATCCTCGCTCATAGAAACCAGTCGGCGGATTTCGCTCTGCATCATACGCATGTGGGTAACAGCCTGAACCACATCACCTGTTCCTGGCTCACCTTTGGTACGGATCATCGTAGCACCCTCAGCAATACGGCGGAGCGCCTCGCCCAGGTTCTTGGCACCACAAACGAATGGCACGTCGAACTGAGTCTTGTCGATGTGATAAACATTATCAGCTGGAGAGAGCACCTCGCTCTCGTCGATATAGTCGATTTCGATAGCCTGAAGAATCTGAGCCTCAGCGAAGTGACCGATGCGGCACTTAGCCATTACAGGGATAGAAACAGCCTCCTGAATACCCTTGATCATCTTAGGGTCGCTCATACGAGAAACACCACCTGCTGCACGGATATCAGCTGGAATACGTTCCAGCGCCATTACTGCGCATGCACCTGCTGCCTCTGCGATTTTTGCCTGTTCTGGAGTTGTTACGTCCATAATCACACCACCCTTGAGCATCTGAGCCAAGTTGCGGTTCAATTCTTGTCTATTTTCTGCCATAATTCTTATATTTTTATTCAATTACGGCTGCAAAGGAAACATTTTTCAGCGAAATAGCAGAAAAATGTTCCATTTTCTGCAAACATTGAGTCATTTTGTATAAAGAGAGATTCGCAAATATATAAGAGATATTCCTGAATATATAAAGCAGTACACAGATTGTACTGCTAAGAGAAACCGAGAGGAGTTCACCTTCTGAACTTCTACATTTTTTGTATCTTAGCGAAAAATTTCGTAACGAAATTTTTCGATTATGGAATATAGAAGACCCATTCTTCAGGAAATGGATACTCAAGAATATGATTGGGTAAGATTATATATTGAGAAATCGCCAGCGAAGCTGTAAAAAAGCTTCGCTGGCGATTCTGCAAGAGAGAGGTTTATCTATGTGTTAAAAATACTAACTCATAGTTTTATGGTTCCTAAGTCTATGAGTTCCGAGGTGGAAAACATAGAGATAAAAAGAAAAAATAACACGGACAAATTGAATTTGTCCGGACAAATTGTCCGGCAGCTTATAAGTTACTAATATTTAACCCTTTACAAGCGACCGGACAAAAGAGCCGGACAAATTCAATTTGTCCGTGTTTCTATTTTAACTTAATTACTTTAACTTTTCTTCGTTCATACACTACGCTGATGCAACTTAGTACCGTTACCAGGCAAGAAGTAAAATGAACCTTATTTTAATCTTTCAGTTTCTTTGCCAGCATTTGGTCTGCGAGTCTATATTTGTATTCCATATTTTCAAATATTTGATTACGTGTGCAAAGATACTACTTTTTTTCGGCATTTCCTCAGTTGGCCGTATTTCATTTCCTCAGTTGGCCGTATTTCGTTTCCTCAGTTGGCCGGACTCATTTTAATCAACAGGTTTTGGTTGTCTGAAAGCAGAAGGCGTTACCCCTCTCATCTTCTTGAAGAACTTGGTGAGATGAGCCTGCGAGGAGAAACCGAAGGTATTGGCTATTTCCTGAACCGTATGCGTGGTGGTAGAAAGCTCGCGCTCTATCTCCTTCACGATGTATTCATCGATGATTGCCTTCGGCGTCTTGCCGGAGATGCGGCGGGTAACCTGAGCCAGATAACGGCCACTCACATTCAACTGGTCGGCATAGAAATGAACATCGCTATAAGTGCGGCAGAAGTTATTCACCTGCGAGATAAACTGGTTGTAAAGTTCGGAACTTCTGCCCTGCAGATTGCTCTGGCGCACGAGTTCTACATTGATGAAATCCTGCGCCATCGCCAACGCCTCCTCCATCTTCTTGCCCTGATTCAGATAAACGGCAAGAGCTGAAGAAAAACGGTTGATGAGACCATGCGAATTAGCATTGTCGAGGCGATAGATCCGGAGTCCCTGCTTCTCGGAAAGGCTCAGCAGCTTGGAATTCTGCAGAATGATGTCGCCCTCCTTCTTGCGTGACACGACGACAGAACAGAGCGGCAGCAGACGGTATTTGATCTGGCTCACCACATCTTCCGTCATCAGCGCATCGCCCTGGCTCGACCAGATGGCAGGGGCATAGATGATATGGGCAGGACGGTATTTGGTCAACGCATCGATGACCACATTCAGCGTCTCCACCCTGCGTATCATACCAATCTTCACTATATCAGGCTGCATATCGTTCATGATAGCCTCTATCTGCCCCGAAACAATCTCGGCAGGAATATCGAAGAACTCCTGAATACCGAGCGTATTCTGTACAGTGATGCTGGTTATCGCCGAAACTGCATAACCGCCCAACTCGGAAATCGTCCTGATGTCCGCCTGCACACCAGAGCCTCCGGTGCTGTCTGAACCTGTAATCGTTAATATCATATCCTTAAACTTTGAACCCGATGATAAGTTTGAGGGCAAAGATACAAAAAAAGAGCGAATAATCCGCAGAATTTGCAGATAATTCGCTCTTTTTTTTATTCTTCAGTGAGATCTTTACATTCCTTGAGTATCTCGGCAGGTACCTCATCGCAACGCTTGTAGCGGCTGATGTCGGTAACATCGTCCTTGGCGGTCCATATCATGGAACCGGAAGCCAGGAGACGGGTTACGAGATAACTCTGGTTCCAGTCGCCCTTACCGTTATCATAGCTACCGCTGATGATGTAGCCCTGGTATGGATCGTTCTTGATAGCGAACGAACCGGTGATATGGCGACCATACATACTGTCAAACTTCTGATACATCTCGAAAGTCTGGTCCTTGCGATTGAAAACGATGTAGCAGTATGTGTCCTCAGCAAGAGGTTCACCGTTCCACTCAGCCAACTTCCATGTGCCATGAAGATTGGCAGGCGTAACTTCCAGAGAAGGCTCCTCCGGTTCTTCATCATCGCTGCTGCAGGCAGCAAAGCCGCAGGCAAACAAAGCAACCACCAGGAGGGTGAAGAGTTTTTTCAAATATTTCATTGTCTTGGTATTTTTTTCTTTTTTACTTTTTTCCTTTTTTACCTTTTTACCTTTACAACGACCTGTATCGTTCTGTCAGACGGGCGGGCGTCCAAGCCCTCCAGAATAACAGGGAAGGTGAAGGATTCGGGCATCGTAGCCGGAATCTTATCGGCTATGATGGTGATGACGAGGTCAGCCTCATCACCCGGTTCTATCACCTCAGGCTCTGTCGTAAGACGGGCATAAGGAGGAAGAAGGAGGCTGGATATACGGAGCGGCTTGTCACCGCTGTTTCCGCAGAGGATACGTGCCTCAGGCTCTGTGCCCGGCTTTACCTCTGTGATACTTGCCTTCGCCTGTTTCAGTCTGAGTACGCCCATCTTGTGCGGATAGCGTGCCCACTGGTCAGCACCCGGCAGCACCTTTCCCGTTAAGGCAAGCTTAACGGCAGGCTGTCCCTCTACCTCTTTCAGATAGAGATAAGCACCCGTATTGATGGTGCCCGGATAGCGGTTAGGCGTGAAGGTGATCTGCACCTGACAGGTATCGCCAGGCTTCATCACATCGCCCCTGACATAAGAACTGGTACATCCACAGGTGGTTCTCACCTGTGTGATGTGCAGTATCTTCTTGCTCACATTCTTACCTACGAAGGTGAAGGTGCGAGGCGCATCGTCCTCGGTCATCGTACCTGCATCGATAAGCGGATGCTCAAACTTCAGCAGTTCCTCCTGCGCATTCACCGTAACAGGCAAAGCCAGGAAGAAAAGCGATAGGAAAGCAAATATCTTCATATTACATCCAACCATTGTTACCGGCACTCTTTCTAACGGTCACAACTACGGTCTGGCTGGTACCATCGGCAGCTGTTACGGTGAGCGATGTACTTCCGGCAGCGAGTCCCTTCACGATGAGCGTCTTGCCATCTACCGAAGCAGAAGCTACGCCGTTCTTCGCTACTGAGCAAGAGAATCCCTCTGTCCGACCTGCGAAATATGCAGCGAGGTTAAGAGAAACAGTCTTCTCGATGCCCACATACACGTTAGGCAACTTCATATCAGAACTGAATTCCTTGTTCGTGATGTTATTCAAGAGCTGAGCTGCATCAATCAGACCAGCACCCATCTTGCCGATGTACTTAGAGAGCTGTACAATCTCTGGCGAAGCACCTACGGTAGTATGGTTCATATAGTAGGTCTTAGTTGCACCATTCTGATAATGACTATCCAAATCCTTCACAGATTTCTTCATCAGGGCTACAAAGTCGGCAGCACGATAATGACGGTTCGTCTTGGCAGCATAAGCGAGACCCAAGGCAGCCACACCCGAAACATGAGGACAAGCCATAGAGGTTCCCTCCATGTAGCCGTAAGCAGGCTGACCGTTCTTGATCATCGTAGAGAGCACAGCACCTTTCTGCTCGGTGGTCTCTGCCCAGTATTCATCTTCCTGCTCGCCAATCTTGCTGTAATATTCCAAGTCGCCACCAGGAGCGCTCAGGGTTACGAGCGAACCGAAATCGGTGTAGCAGGCTGGAGTAAAGTCGGCAGCTAATGAAGATACGCAGACGCACTTAGAGTAAGCACCAGGGAAAGCAGGATTGCCAGCATACTCGTTACCGGCTGCGAAGACTGGAATACCACCGTCGATGACACCATTAGGCGAACCGGCATTGTTGATGAAGTAATCCAGAGCTTCCTTCTCCAGCGGATAGGTCTCAGCCCATTCCTTCTCGGTAGCAGGGCCCGGAGTATAACCGTTGATGATACTAGACTCTGAAGAGTTGTAACCCCAACTGCACTGCAGGATGACTGCACCATTATCGGCAGCATACTTGATGGCTCTCGCCTCGCCTGCCAAGGTTACACTGTTCTGACCGGAGAATACCTGACAAGACATAATCTTGACACCAGAGTTAGGAGTTCCGTCACCACCGGCAACACCAGATACACCGATACCATTATTATTTACGGCTGCAATGGTACCAGCTACGTGAGTACCATGACCGGTGTCATTGGCATCAGTCCAGGTAATATCGCCGCTCTCAGTAACGAAGTTGTAGCCATGAAGGTCGCCCTCATAACCGTTTCCGTCGCCGTCAGTCTGGGCACCCTGAACACTTTCGCCCGGGTTGCACCACATGTTGGCTGCCAGATCAGGGTGCGTATACATCACGCCCTCATCAAGAATAGCCACGATGATAGAAGGATCGCCTGTACAGGTCTTCCATGCCTCAAGTGCATTCACATCACATCCTGCCTTAGCGCCTACCTTGTTGTTGTTGAGGTTCTCAAAATCATAGTTGCCCTCGCCCAGGTTACGGTAATGCCACTGGCTGGTAAAGCCCGGATCGTTTGGCTCGCTATTGGCTGCTGAGCGGGTAGACTTCTGCTGAAGTGCCTTATCGCTGAGATAGATGCGCTTGCTGTCGGTATTGTAAGCACGCTTGATGCGGCCGTTGGTCTGAACCTTTGAGATTTCGCCCAACTGCTTCAGGCGCTCGGCAGCCGTCTTCAGGTCGGTTCCCTTATTAAACTTCACCGTATACCAGAGGTGGAGTCCCGCCTCGCGGGTTCTTGCCTCAGTATTTGCATCTACCGGGAACACACGCTCGAAGCTGTAGCTTCCCAGGATGTCGAGCACCTCATCGGTAGAAGGAATACCCGAACGGGTAGCCTTTCCGGCGCGGGTCTTGCTCAGTTGTGCCTGGTCGAGGATATCGCTCATCTCCGGACTGAACTTAATCAGCAGCTCACCCGCCTCAGCATCTGCAGGAATGGTGATTTCTGAATTGCCGTCAGAAGAGCCGATGGTTGACAGGCTGTCAGAACAGCCCGTCAATGCCAATGCGACCATTGCTATATAGAAAAACTTTTTCTTCATTGTTTGCTTCTATATTGTTTTTATGTTTATCTTACTTTTTCTTAGTTCTCCTGTACTTAGCCATCAGCGCAGCTTCATCAATATCGCCTGCTGCCACGTATGTGCGGTAGTAGAGCGGATAAGCTACACCCGGAACCTCCCAGTTGCTGCCTGGGTCGCTGGTTCCGTAATAGTAGTCGTAGCTGTAGCTGTCGTCTGTCATATTAGAGAAACCAACGGCAGCGCCATCGCTATTCTTACCCTTAGGCTGCTGGTTGAACACCATCGTTGGTGCATTCCATTCTACCAGGTGTGGATGGAAGAGAATCCAGTTTGGCACCTTTCCTGTAAAGAAGTTCAGGTTGAGTGACAACTGACGGCAGTTTGGCAATACACGTGGCACCTGAAGAGGATAAACATCCGCACTAACTACAGAACCATCCTTGTGTTTGCAGGTTACAGGATTATCCCAGCCTGAGAGCAACCACTTGCAGGTATCGCCTACCAGCTTGTCGAGATAATCTTCCTTGTTGGTAGAGAAGTCAGACTTGGTGTATCGGGTAGCCTTGCCGGCAGCCTCCAGTGCCTCAGTCATCTCTTCATCGGTAGGAAGTTCACCCTCCAGGAAGCAGTAAGACAACTCCAGTGTATTCAACTTATCCCATGTCAGGAGCTTGAGAAGCGCCTGGCGGTCTGGGGTTCCGGCATTTACCTTACCATACAGTCCGATAGGATAGTTATTATAAACATAGACGCCTGATGCATTCTTTTCGCCCAGCGAAGCGATGTCGAAGAGAACATCCGTACGGCGCTGTGCGTAGAGAATGAGATTACGCAACTTAGGGAAGTTCTTCTCGTTGACGATATCGGTGATATCTGACAACTTGTTGAAGTTGTTACTTACCAGGTTGAGCGATTCAAGACTCTTGCCCAGATTAATAAAGTTAGCAGGCAACTGAGTCAGACCGTAAGCCTGAACGGTAAGATTCTTCAGATACTTCAGCGAGCAGATTTCATCACCGAGGTTCACCTCACGAATCTGGTTGTTCTCGTTGGAAGTAACAGAGAATGACTCCAGGAACTTGAGGTTGCCCACTTCCTTAGGAAGAGTTTCGCCACTCTTGAGGTTGAACATGCTGAACTTGACAGAACGTACACGTCCTAAAGCCTCAGGATGTTTTTTCACTAAATCATCAGTAGCTTCCCAGAGCGTTACGCCGCTCCAGTTGCGCATGTTATCGCTGGAATCGAAGGTAGCAATGCTACCCAGTTTCTGGTTGATCATGATGACAGAGAGAGAGTCACCGGCACGGTTGTCCTCAATCTTTGGTGCTGCCTTCTGACGAACGGTCAGGATAACATCATCTGTAGGATTGCCATCTGCATCTACCAGCTGGTCTTCAGCCTTGATTGGCACGAGATGAACCTTAGCCACACGAACGGCAGGAACCACGTTCATCGCCCAGCGGAACTTGAAGTTCACGGTGCGAGGACGGTACTTTCTGTCCAGCACGATACCCAGGTTAGTACCTGTCAGCTTATCTTCATCCTTACTGTTCAGGAGCCAGCCCTCACGCTCGCTCTCGTTCTCTGCCTTCTCGACATCGGTCAGATCACCCTCAAAAGAATACTCTATCTTACCAATCTTGCATTCCACGTTGGCAGAAATCAGACTCTCGAAAGCACGGTTATCGTAAGAATCGGAGTTTTCGATTTCTACAACAGAATCCTTCAGGAAGATCTGCTTGCCATAACCGAACTGGGTGATGGTAAGCTTGCGACTCTGTCCGTTGGCACCCTGGAAACTGAGTTCTGTGCTGCGGAGCGTGTTGGAAAGAGTAGAATCCACCTTGATGGTACCCTCAACAGAACCCACGCCGTTGGCAGGCGAAAGCGTCAGCCAAGGCTCAGAGGTATTAGCTACCCAGTCCTGTGAGGCAGCGATGGCAATCTGCTCTGTTCCACCCTGAGGGCCTATGGCTATCTCCTTTTTATCGAGCGCCAGTCCTCCTGGGATATCGACATCATCCTTATCGCTGCAGGCTGTGAAAAGCCCGGCAGTGAGAACGATACCTAATGTCAGTTTATTCATATATTTCATATTACTACTTTCTTATAGGGTTTAATTTTCGAGATCCAAAGCATCGCAACCGCGGATGTCCTGATTCTTGTTGTAGAACAGCATATACATACCTGCCTTGATGTATGCGCAGACGCTCGTTACATCGATAGAGATGTTAGGGTTGTCTGCGATATTCAGGATATAAAGGTGAGAGGTCAGTGTCTCTTCTACCTTACGGATATCGTTGGAACCAATCTGGAACTGGATCAGGCTCGGACAGGTTGTGATTCCTGTAGGCCATGTACGCAGGCAACGCTGGTCGGTCTTCTCATCACGCTGGTGGTTGATGGCAAAGGCACGGAGCACGGCACTGTTCAATGGCTGGGTTGGCACCTCGGTGAAGCAGTTGTAGCTCAAGTCCATATTGGTAATGTATGGCAATGTGGTTGAGCGGAAGTCATCAGAGAGGGATGTCAACTTGTTGAATCGGAAGTCGATAACCTGCAGCAGATAAGCCTTCTTGCCCTTGATGGAACCCTTAGGAATGGTGCGCATCTGGTTGCCGCTCAAATCGATGGTTGTGATTGGCGAACCGGCAGTAAACAGCTCTGAAGGGAACTTCTCTATCTTATTGTTTGACAGACTGACTGAAGCTGCATTAATACCCTTGTAGGTACCATGACTATTATCTACACCTGTAATCTCGTTGTAAGAGAAGTCTACAGAACCCATCTCGCGAACAGAACTTGCATCGAAGATATTCGGAATCTTCTTCAACTTGTTATGAGCGAAAGTCAGACTTTCCACATCATCTGTAAAGGCACAGAGATTAGCAGGAATCTCTTCAATCTGGTTGTTGTTCAGATAGAGAGAAGAGAGAGCTACCTCAGAACCAAACGGATGTACCTTCTTGATATTATTGTAAGCCAGGTCGAGCAAACCGAGATTTACCATCTTTCTCAATGCAGAAGACTCAGGGAACTCCTCCAGGTTATTGTAACTCATATAGAGAATCTGGAGTGTCTTACCTGTCTTCTCCTCAGCTAAGCGAGTCCAATCGTTTCTCAACTGATTAGCAGAGATTCCCTTACATCGCGCCAGGTTCATCGCCTGCAATTTAGGGAGCTTATAGTAGAAGTCTGGAATGCAACTGATCTTCGGACAGTTGTAAAGTTCGATATCGGTCAGGTTTTCCATCTTGTCCCAATCCTCTTCCTTAAACTCCTGTGCAAACTTACCATAAACAGGATCGTCAGGCTTGTAGAACTTCGCACAAACCGAGTCGGATGTGATAGAAGAGTTACCGATGTAGAACTGCTGCAGCTTAGTCAGGCGATAGATGGCCTTAGATACACCTGTAATCTTGTTGGTCAATGTACCGATCTGCGCATCCTTCAGGTTGATGCGACTGTCCTTCTTAATTCTGTTCTTCGGTGCCACCTTAGGATCAGAGTTGTAGCTTTCTACAATCATATCCGACATGTTGGCACGTGGGTCATACTTCAGGAACTTGTTCTCATAGTCGTGACGCATGCTGCTCTTCTTTGCTGCAGTCAGACTGTTGGCATCATAATTATTGAAGATGTTGGCACCAATCTTCTCATCGTGAGAACCGAGGTTGAGCACCTGGAGTTCTGTCAGCTGTCCGATGGCATCAGGTACGATTCCCTTTGCACCGAAACCGGCGATAACGAGACCGATGACACGGCCGTTGCTGTTGAGCGTTACGCCCGGCTGTTCGCCCCACATATCGAGTTCCTTGTTGAAGTTCCAGTTAGCTCCCTTGAAGGTAGCATCGCCATAGAAGCTCCACTCCTTACCATGGAGAGATTCCCAGATAGCCTTCAAAGCCTCATAGTCCTTGATATACTCCTTTGTCTTGGAAAGGAGGATAGGCACCTGAGCCGTATCATTCAGTTGATTATCCTCTACGATAAACGCCTCACCCTTTACAGGCTGGGTTTCGTACTTGGTCTTCACCGCACCTGTCTTCCCGTAGGTGGTATAAGAGGTAACCTGATAAGTACCGGCAGGCAACCATACGGTAGAATCACAGTAAGCTGTACCTGTATCCATATACTTATCGTTCTCATTGTCAGGATTCTGATGCTCTTCGCTAGACTCCTTATATTTCACCTTCAGTTCAGGAAAGGTATAGGTCTCACGGGTAAAGAGGTTGGTTACGCTGACGTCAACGAGACGGATGTTAGAGAAGAGATACTCAGTACCACCGGCACGGGTCTTCTCCCACTCCTTCACGAGATTGAACTTCACCTTACCACGCTCCACAGTCTCCACCATAAGGTTCTGTACTTCCAGACCGCCACCTACTACAGTGAATGTTTCGCCGGCAGAAGAAGCCAGCAACTCCTCGTCTACCGCATCATAGAGATAGAAACCGATAACGGTGTAAGTACCCGAAGCGAGTTGCAGTTTTTCACTTCTCAGACCATACTCTGCATTCTCTGAATTATAAGAATTGAGCACCAGTGTCTGAGAGACAGTTGTACCGTTGTGCTCCATGACCACCTTGATTTTCTTGGCATCATCCAGTTTCTCAAGTTTGTCAAGGGCAGCAGCACGGGTAGCTCTAGAAGAAACCTTCTTGCTGAGCTTGAACTGCACATATCCGTATGTGCCGTCCCAGCCTCCAGTTTCATCATCCGAGCAACTTGTTGCTGCAAAGGTCAGGAGAGAGACCAAGAGCAACAAGAGTGCCTTTGAAAATATTTTCATTCTGTTCATTACTTTCTAATTTTTCTGATAGAAGTATGTTTCTTACTCATTCCCTCACCAGGAGATTCAACAACAAGAACCTTTACAGGAGTTCCGTTGTCCTTGAATACCATAAACATCGGAGTAGCAGCAGGAACATCTACGAAGAATATACTGTTATTATTCATATCCATACTAAGCTCTGCATAAACATCATTTCCGTTGTTATCCTTAACTGTAAGATAGCCTGTCTCCATCATAGTGTTAGGGTCCCAATCCTTGATATTAGGATTAACTGTAAGAGAGCTTCCTACTCCTGACTGAGCGACATATATTTCGTCACCATTGTAGCCAAATATTTCTGATATGATAGAACCATACGTTGATTTATCCTTCTTGCACTCTACTGGCAAGTAGTTCATCTCCAAGATTGTAGGCGCTGCAGACTGATCATCAGCAGAAGAGTTGGCCTCCTTCTGTACAACATCCATCAGGAAGTAGCGGTCGTAATCGCTCTTCACAGTCATGAAGTCTTCCTCCAGCATTCCGTCGGGTCCATTCTCCAGACTCTCGAATACGCTCTGTGGCAATGCATAGACCAGGAACTCACGGCTTCCGCTGCCGAATGGAGCGACTGTGAGCTTCACATCACCCTTCTCACCCTGCAGTTTCACAGCATCAGATGTATCCTCGAACAGACCAGCTTCCTTTTTCTCGAAAACTACCAGCTGGTAAGCATCACCCAAGGTCTTGAGGGTGAAAGGAACAAAGTTGTAGAAGGTGAAATCGTTGGTATCACCACCATTCAGGCTAGAACCATTCTGAGTGAACACCTTACCATCGAGAGATACATTCCATACTGCCCACTGTGAAGAGGTTGGATAAGTAACATCCATGGTGCTGGTGGTCATACCATTATAGATAACAGGTATGGTTACAGCAGCCTTGCCATCCTCAGAAGTGAAGGTTATGGTGTAGTTGCGGTCCTTAGCGATGGCATACTTAGCACTTACGCCCTGATTCTCCTTGAAGGAAACTCCGCCTACAGCATCCTTGTTAGGTGTACCTACCAGGAAGCCGCCTTCCAAGTCTACCCAAGCTGGAGTATTGGTAACAGCAAAACGGAAGTTTGACTTTACGGTAAACTTGGTGTATACATTGTAACCTACAGTGATACCTGTCTCGGTGATATTATTGCCAGCCGCATCGAATACCTGCAACTTATGGTCGGCAGCCGAACGCTTAACCTCAGCGATGGCAACCTTCTGACCACCCATATTCAGGAAGAGCTGAGCCACGCTCATATCCTTGCTGGCATCATCATCAGTAATCTTAACCTTGATGGTCTGCTTGCCTGCAGTACCATTGAGTACGAAGGCGTCTGTTTTCTCGCCCTGCACCAGTTTACACCAGATTTTGTCTGAAGAAAGGCTCCAGCTCTCGTTGGCATCGAAGGTGAAGTCCAACTCAGCACCAGCTGCACCGCCGATAGTCTGTACCTGTGGGAACACAGGAGTTACGGCATCGTCATCGCTGGAACAAGCTGTGAACAGAGTCACTGATACCAGCGCCATCAATACGAGCCAATATTTTGAAATCAATGTTTTCATTTTCTTTTTATTCTACGATTAATATCCTTGTTCTTTCAATTTCTCTGCCTCTGCATCGCTGATCCATTCATACATGGTGATGAAGGTTCCTACGTTGCCGAATAATGAACCATCTTTGTTGTTTACACTCATAACAACATACTGCAATACATAGTTCTGGCAGGTGTTATAATAAGAGGTATAGAGAGAAGGCTGGCTGATGCGCAACTTGCCGTCTCCATAGATGGTACCGAACGCCTCGCCGGTTTCACCAGCTATCTGGTCGTCCATCTCTACCTTTGGCTCAAGAATGTTCTTGGTATTGAACTTCAACTTCAGGTTGTAGCCCTTATAGTAAACATCCTTCAGCAAAACGGTATTCTCCTCGCCTTCCACTACCTCAGTCTTGATCAGACGGTTGGTTACGTTGTTCAGATACTGACTGTAGAAGGTAGATGTAACCATGCACCAGCCAGAGAAGTTGTGGATATCGAAAGGACAAGACTTCTGCATTACCACGTGGGTATAGTCCTTATAGAGATCTGTCCAGTTATACTTCTCCGGAATCACCAGTTTCAGGGTGAAGCCGAGCGAATCGGTCTTGCCGATGTTATCATAGATACCCTGAACCTTCACATTTCCTACCATCTCGCCCGCCTTGATTGTAACGGTGTTGTTGAGGATGCGGTAATGCTTACCCTCGATGGCATTGCTCTGCTTGTCTACTACCTCTACGCCGAAGGTGCGGTCGTAGTCAGCTTTTTCGGTTGCAGATACAGGCACATTGAAAACCTCATTGCTTTCCTGTACAGCATACTGATAGAGCGTATCAGAGAACATGATATGACTTGAACCAGCATAAGTGGTATAATCCTGTGAACAACTCACAAGAGCGATGAGTGCAGCTACGGCTGCCAAACATCCCATCATTATTTTCTTCATGATCGTCTCCTTATTTTATTTGTTACTTTCATTAGGCTGAATCTCAGAACCTGGTGCCTCAAGCTCATGCTGAGGAATTGGCCAGACAAAGAGAGGGTCATCCTTTTCAACCTTCAGACTGCTCTGCACGAAGTTGGCAGCAGGCTGGTCGGCAGCCTTACGCTCAAATCCCTTGTGCCAGCGCTTAAGGTCGTTCAGACGGAAGCCTTCCATATAGAGTTCCTTCACGCGCTCTGCCTCGATTATCTTCATGGCGTTGTTCTCGCTCATCGAGGTGTTACCACCATATGAAGAGTAGCGGGCTGTACGCAAGGTAGAGATGTCCTTACCTGCCTTACCATAGTCCTCCTTCATGGCGTAAGCCTCAGCACGAATCAGATACTGCTCTGAGAGACGGAATACCATTGGCTGGTGAACATGCAGGATATTGCTGTTCAGGAATTCTGCATCGCCGAAATACTTGCTCAGCAAAGGCCACTGCAAACCATGCTCATAACCTGTTACACGGGTTGTGAAGATGGCTGCAGCACGGAGGTCCTTGCTGTCGAATGAGTTGATGACCCATGTCTCAGGCACATAGTCTGGACGATAAGTTACGAAGTTGTAGTTATCGAAGATGGTACCCAGAGCACCGCCATAGCTGTTCACGGTAAAACCTACCTTCCAGATAGCCTCACGCGAATCACCATAGGTCCAGATATACTTATAATCGTTCACCTGGTTTGAATAGGTGTTGGAAGAAGCCTTCTCTAATGTATAATACTTACTGCCGATTACCTTAGATGCATACTTGATGGCATCATCATACTTGTGCATATATAAGGATACGCGCGCACGCAAGGCATGACAGGTATACTCGTTGAAGTAAATCTCGTTGTAGAGACTTCCTGTGAAGTCTTCGTCTACTTTCAGATATTCAGCAGCCTTGTCAAGATCTCTCAATACGAAATCGTATGATTCCTTCAGAGTGGCTCTCTTCTGTGGCTCATTGCCGTAATAGTGCTCTGTGAGTACAACGCCGAGTTCCTTCGCAGCCTGCTCATCGCTATCGTAAGCCTTGCAGAAACACTTGATCAGTTCTGAGTAAGCCAGGGCACGGGCGAAGTAAGCCTCGCCCTCATACTGCTCCAACTTATCAAGCTGCTTATCATCATTGGTTGCAGCCTTTACCTTTTCAACATTATCGAGCAGGAAATTGCATCGGTTGATCACATCATAAAGGTCGGCATATACCGCCTTGATGTCGGTGTTGGTAGCCTTGATATCTTTCCAACGGTAGATATCGCCATAGGCATTAGAGTAGCCCTTCACGCAGTACACGAAGTCTGCCTGCAGATCTGGCAGGATTGTCAGATTGCCCGAATAGAGGGCGCTGCTCTTGAAACTGTCGTAGATACCGTACACCAGCTTGTCCATGTCGTCCACCGTGTTGATAGCCTGGTCCATGAGGATAGAATCCTCAGGATACTTATCAAGACAGGAAGACATAGAGAGGGCTAGGATTCCCGACAGGATGTATGTCTTTATATTTTTGATATTCATTTTTTTTCCTTTCTTGGTTAGAATTGCAATTCAACACCCAGAGTAAACTGGCGTGATGCCGGATACTGTGCCTGGTAAATATTGGATGAAACCTCAGGATCCAGACCGTTGAAACCGGTTACGGTGAAGAGGTTCTGTGCCTGACCATAGATTCTGACCATAGAGAAGAAGTTGGTCTTGCGCAACAGACTCTGTGGCAATGAATAGGACAGACTGAGATTCTTCAGACGGAGGAACGATGCATTCTCCAAGAAGCGATCGTCGAGCTGGGTTACCTCGCCCCAACGTGGGATATCGGTAATGTCGCCTGGCTGCTTCCAGCGGTCGTACAACAGACGGTTTGACTGGTTGTAAGCAGTACCGAAGGTTATACCGCTCTCCTCGAAGTAACGGTCGTTGTTAATCACGTAGCGTGTACCAATCCAGCTGAACTGGGCAGAAAGCTGCAAGCCCTTCCAACGGAAGCTTGTACCGAAACCGCCCATCCAAGGTGCATCATAGGTCTTGCCTGTCATCACCTTGTCGCTCTCACGGAACTCGTTGGTCACGTTGCCGTTCTTGTCATACCAGAGCTGCTCACCATTCGCTGGGTTCACACCGGCATAACGGTTCAGGAAGAACTCGCTTACTGAGTGACCTACCACATACTTCAAACCGGTGGTTGAGTTTACATACTCGGTTACACCGTTATAGAGTTCCTTCAATCGGTTCTGGTTGTAAGATACGTTGGCACTTACATTCCAGGTGAAGTCGCGTGTGCGGATTACATCACCGTCAGCACTCAGCTCGATACCCTTGTTAGCCATCACACCTACGTTCTTCCAGCGATAGCCCTCGCCGGTTACGGTATAAGACTCAGGAACGCGCATCAGCATATTAGAGGTACGCTTGTAGTAAGCCTCGAAGCTGAAGTTGATTCTGTCGAGGAAGCCCAAACGGAGGGCGAAGTTGTTTGCCCATGTTGACTCCCAACCCAATTCCTCGTTACCACTCTGTGATGGATAGAAACCGGCAGTATCATCGTAGTTGGCACCACCCGATACCAGAGCCAGGTGATAATAGTTAGGAATCTCAGAGTTACCCGATGTACCGGTACTTACGGCAATCTGGGCTGTGCTGAGCCACTTCATATCCTTCAGCCAGTCGGTCGACTTCACGTTGTACATGAAACCGAGCGACCAGAATGTACCCCAGCGATGATCCTTACCGAAACGTGAAGAAGCATCAGTACGCAGAGAGAAATCGGCATAGTAGAGCTCCTTATAGTTATACTCGCCACGCATGAAGAATGACAGGTAAGAATAATCAGAAGATGAATCTGCCCAGCGGCTGGCACGTGTACCTGATGATACGTTGGTCAGGAGATCGCTGGTCTGACCCTTGGAATATACCTGGAAACCATCTGAGTGGAAATTGACAGCCTCCTGACCCAGCATCACGTTGAACGAATGGATATCGTTCAGAGTGAAACGGTAGTTAGCCGTAGTAGTCTCTGTCAGGTTGATGGCATCGCTGCTCTGGCGTGCCGCAGTACCCTGTCCGTGATTTGAAGAGAGACTTGGGAACGACTGGAGGAATGCTGTAGAATGGGTGAAATCGACACCAAACTGAGTACGGATAGTCAGATTCTCTATCGGATAGATTTCAGCATACATGGTAGAGAGCACCTTATATTTCTTGTTCTTGATAGGATTCAAGCCCATGTAAACGATAGGGTTCTCGCTGGTTCCAGCCCAGTTGCCTGCTGAAAGTGAAGCCAGACTGCCATCCTTTGCGTATGGATTCCAGTAAGGCAGCATGAATCGGCATGCTGAGATAGGAGTAACGGTAGTATAGCTACCGTCGTCAGCCTGCTGAGCCTCCTCATAGGCAGCCATGGTGTTGGTACCTACCTTCAACCACTTGCTAGCCTTTACATCTGCATTGGTGCGGATGTTGTAACGGCGGAAGGTTGAATTCTGTGCGATACCGTCCTGATCGTAGAAACCACCAGAAACATAGTAGTTCAAGCGGTCGGTAGCACGGTTGATAGAGAGTTCGTAGCTCTGCAGCGGAGCGCGGTCGTTAAACACCTCGTCCAGCCAGTTTACGTTTACTCTTGAAAGGAGATTGTAATCCTTACCTGTATCCAGACCTACTTCTTTCTCAAACTGGATACGCTCATCGGTATTCATCATTTTCCAGTTGGTCTGTGCCAACTCAGAGAAACCATACTGTGCACGGAGCGTAATCTTCGCCTTGTCCATTGCCAAGCCTCGCTTGGAAGTGATGACAACCACACCATTGGCAGCACGTGCACCATAGATAGAGGTAGAAGAGGCATCTTTCAATACAGAGATACTTTCGATGTCGTTAGGACTCAAAGTATTGAAATCAGAACTTGAGATTGGCACGCCGTCGAGGATAAAGAGTGGCGACTTTCCGGAGTTGATAGAGTTGGTACCACGGATTTGGAAGGTAGCCGCCTTGCTAGGTTCACCCGAAGAAGAGATGACCTGCAAACCAGTACTCTGTCCCTGCAAAGCTTGGTCGAAGCTTGCCGCCGGCACATTTTCTATCTTTTCAGACTTTACGGCAGACACGGAACCCGCAATGGTTCCCTTCTTTCTCACGCCATACGCCACCACAACCACTTCATCCATCATCTTGGAATCCGAAGCAAGGGTGATGTTGAGCGTATTTGTCTGCGCTTTCACAACGTGCTTCTGCGTAACGCAACCCACATAAGAGTAGACAAGCGTAGCCTTCGAAGCACCCTTAATTTCGATGGTATAGTTACCGTCAATATCGGTCACTACGCCATTTGATGTTCCCTCTTGCATAATGGTCACACCAATCATCGGTTCGTTGTCTTCAGCAGACACGACTGTACCCTTGACGCTGAAACTCTGCGCCAAGACCGATTGGATAGACAACAATACAAGTGAGACAAGTAAAAGAGTTAATCTTCTCATCCTTGTTTGTTTCAAGTTTATTAATTAATAATTATAATTTTTTTCTTATTTTTTTCTCGTTTGGTAAAAGCCGAAAGCACTCAGGGCGACACTTCGCCCCTCCATTTATACATTCTTTCACTAATATGCACGCATGGAAATACCTATTTAACTTAAATCGGTGCAAAATTACGAATATTTTCTTATTTGCCCAAGATTATCGCTTAAAATTTAAATGTTTGATATGAAATATCTATGTTTTTTAGCATATTTGCTCATAAATTTAGTTAATTGTCGATTTTTTGTCACATCCGATTACAGTTTGCAAAAACAAGTTCAATACATACTTTTTTTATTTCTATGCAGCCGTTTTCATAAAGCTGAAATTACGTCCCGACGTAGCTTGTACTACGTCCGGACGTATCTTTTGCTGCGTCGGGACGTAGCAAATGCTACATCGGGACGCATTTTTTACTGCATCGGAACGTATTTTATCAGCTGACGCAAGTGGTTCAATCAGCTAACGCAAGTAGCTCAATCAGCTGACTCAAGTGGCTCAATCAGCTGACGCAGATATCTCGACAAGCCGAAGGATACGTCTCCATTAGCCTACGGAGTCGTATCCGTAACCCAACGGAGTCGTATCCGTAACCCCACGCAGCCATATTCTTAACCCCACGCAGCCATATCTATAGGCAAACGGAAGCACATCATTTATTTACCTCTTCACCTTCATATATTCCGTAGGAGTCATGCCATACTCCTTGGAGAAGCATTTGGAGAAATAACTGCTGTTGGAAAAACCAACGGTATACATCACCTCGGAAACACTGAACTTGCCCTGGCTCAGGAGCTCGGCTGCACGCTTCATACGCATCTCACGGATATACTCTACAGGCGTACGACCCGTTATCGCCTTCGTCTTGCGATACAGCTGTTTGCCACCTATGCCTATCACATCCTGCAACATCGAAACATTGAAGTCGGAATCAATCATGTGCTTCTCTATCGCCTCATTGATCTCTTCGAGCAGACGCTTGTCTGCCCCATCCAACTCGCAGACATTTACTTCCTTCTTTTCCTCTTCAGAAGACTCAGAGCGTGCAGGAACTGGTTCTGAGGATGATGACTCAGGCTCAGATACAGGCGAAGCGGATAACCCAGTGGCAACAGCTGATGGCTCCTCAGGTTTCTTCACATTCAGGTAGCGGACCATCAGAGCTGTCACCTCATCAAATGAATGATGAGCTACGGCAGCCTTCAAATCTTCCGTCAGACGGTTGAAGAAGTCCATACGCATCTGTACCTGCTCCAACACCTCAGCCTTCTGCTTCTGGGCATCAGCCAGTTCCTTGCGCAGAAAATACCAGCTTACCAGCCATGCCACAAACACGATGAGTGCCGTGATATAGAAGAGTTTGCACCACCAGGAGAGATACCAAGGCGGCAGGACGGAGATGTCGAGCGAATAAACCTCGGCGGCTATCTTGCCTTCGCCATCCACGGCATGAACCGTAAGATGATAATCGCCATACGACAAACCATTGTAGGTGATATCGATATTGCCGGAGTTCAGATAATGCCAGTCGTGGTCGCTGCCTTCGAGTTTGTAAGCATAAACGGCTGAAGGATGATCAGCAAAAGGAAGGTCGGTGAGCTGCAGGGTGAAGTTGTTCTCATCACTCTTCAGTTTCAGGATTTCTCCACGCTCCTCACAAGCCTGTCCGTTTACGATGATTCCAGCCAGCATCAAGCGGGCAAACTGCTTAGGCTTCTGTGCTACATCGGAACTGATTGCCACATAGCCGTCATTGCCGCCCATCATTACCTCATGAGTCTGTCTGCTGTAACAGATGTTGAGCGGCGCAACAGAAGGAATCATGAAACGCTGGCTCTCGCCCTGTGGATTGATTACGCAGCATTCATTGCCCGATACCACCCATATCTTGCCTTCCACATCGCACATGGTACTTACCTTGCCACCAATCTGCCATGTCTTGGAAGAAAAGCTGTTACCCAGCACAGAACCGGCTGCATAATAACAGGTTACCGAACTGTTATCACCCATCCAGATATTGCCCTTGCTGTCTGCCATCAGATAGTTGACAACATCTGAGTTAGCTACCTGCACCACCTTCATATCGTTCGGATTGATGCAGTCGAGACGGGTATAGGTAGAAACCCAAATCCTACCCTTTCCATCCATCACCATCTGACCTACATGCAGACCAGAGAGCGCATTCTTTCCCTTGTCAGAGAAATGCCAGTCGGCTATGGTCTTGCCGCTCAGAAGAGCCGCCTTATCCATCACGAAAACACCGCCCTGATAAGAACCCATCCATATCCTGCCCTTCTTGTCCTGGAGAATATCGTAAGCCCAGGCAGTAGAATACTTGCCACTCTTATCGTAGACGATGAAGTTGCGCATCTGACGGGAACTGCGGTCATAGAAGTTGATGCCATGGTCGGTACAGATCCATACATCGCCGTCATGGTCTTCATAAATCTTGCGTACACGATTATGACTCAGCGGGAAGGCAGAGCTGTTCTGCTTGTACCATGCCACATTCTGATAACCTTCAGCATTCCGGGTGAAATGAATCAGACCGTTGGTACCGCCCATCCACCATTCGCCGTTGCGGGTCTGGAGCATGGCATGGAGACAGTTGCCCTCACCCGACATCGTAATCTTATCGAGCGATACATAGCGGTAATAGGTATGGGTAGTGAGACGGGAGAGTCCATTGTCAGTACCCACCCATACATTCTGCCATTTATCTACAAAGCAAGCCCAGACGATGTTGTTAGGAATAGAAGCATCATCGCGGGAATCGTGGATATAATGGGTGATGGCATTGGAGAGAGCCATCTGATAGAGTCCGTTATCGGTTCCGATATAGAGATTGCCGGCAGCATCTGTAGAAAGACATTTGATGGAATTGCCGTTCAGAGCTGGAATCTGCGAGAAGTTCCTGAGTTGCAGATCGGCACAATAGAGAGCGCCCTCGGTACCAATCCAGTAGCATCGGCGCTTGGCATCATAGGCGAGCGCATTAACCAGCGGCTGTTCTCCGGCACGGAGCGGAATCAGTCTGCTGCCGAGACGCAGACCAGCAAGCGAACCTACGAGCAAGCCTCGCGGAGTAGAGAGCAAGGCATAGACATCGCCACCGAAGTCAGTCTTACCACCCTTGATATTGAGCACACGGAGTTCCTTCAGCTGCTTGCGCTTCGCCTCATCGGCAAAAGCCTTCATGGCTGGTGTTTCGGCATATTGATAAGATTGCGTATCGAATTTCAGGATGCCGTTGCCAGTAGCCAGATAGAGCATCCTGCCCTCGAAACCGAGCGCATTGACACGCGTATTACTGAATGTATGTTCCTGAAAATGGCGGTAGCCATGATAACCATCATAGCTGTAAAGACCATTGTCGGTTCCGAGCCATATTATTCCATCACTGTCCTGGGTAATGGCACAAACGGACTGAGCACCTTCAAGGGAGGTGTTGACGAAACGCTGCGCATAGATGGCAAGCGAAACAAAGAGCATAGCAATTGCCATGCTGATGCGGTTTATAGGTTCTTTTGACTTTTTCATGTGTGCAAATTTACACAATATTCATGATAACGCCAAAAAATATCGGAGAAAATTCAAAAAAAAAGAATCCCCTGGGAAAAATAGCCGCTGCTATTCCCAGAGGATCCGATATAAACTATATACTTTATAACCAACTGAAATCGGTCTTTGTCATCTTATATTGCCTGGAGCGTAATCGACTTTTCGATATTTCGCTTGCTGTCTTTTACCTTCAGGATGATGTCGCCCTTCTGCTTGCTGCTCTGTACGATGACTACGAGTTTGCCGGAGAAGAGTTTCATCTGAGGCTGGGTGAACGGTTCGAGCGATGTGGCATCGCCGTTGCAGGCAGCCTTGAAAGTGCCGGCACCACTCACCTCGAAGGTCAGTTCGTCATCGGCAAGCGGACATTCATTGCCGTCCTTATCCTGCAGACTCACGGTGATGAAGGCAAGGTCGTTGCCATCGGCATTCAGCAGCACATTGTGCTCATCGGTACAGCCTTCTACCATGCAGGCAATAGGCTCATGATCAGGTGTTTCTACACTGAACTTCATCTGTGCAGGCTCGCCGGCAGTACGCTTCACGTCCTCACCTACCTTATCGCCATACTGGTTGTAGGTAACCACGCGAATCTCACCCGGTTCATACTTCACATTGTTCCAGCGCAGACGGTAGCGGTCCAGACGGCTTGACTTGTCCTTGCGAACCCTGCCCTGACTCTTGCCGTTGACGAAGAGTTCGCCTTCCACACCATCGGTGTAGCAATATACAGGGGTAACCTGTCCTTCCCTGCCCTTCCAGTTCCAGTGAGGAAGAAGATGGGTAGTATGCTTCTGCTTGTTCCAGCGGGCACGATACATATAGTAGCGGTCCTTAGGAAGTCCGGCAAGGTCGCAGATACCGAAGTAGCTGCTGCGGCTTGGCCAGTAGGTATCGTAAGGAGTAGGCTCGCCCAGATAGTCGTAACCGGTCCATACAAACTCACCGATTACCCAACTGTAGTCATCCTGCATCTTCCAGTCATCATCCGGAAGATTGCTCCAGGAGCAGTATTCGGTATCATAGCTTGAGCACTGACCATCAGGATAGGTAGCCTTATCACTTACCACTACCGGGAACTTGTATACGCCACGGGAGCTGACCGTAGAGGCGGTTTCTGAACCGAGGAGGAATCCCTGAGGCAACTGCTCAATATTCTTATAATATTTATGTACGCGATAGTTGAAGCCCGGTACATCCATTACCTGGGCAAAGCCGCTCTTCAAGGCATCTTCTGCCTTATCCATGCCCTGGGTAACAGGACGGGATGGGTCGTACTGATGACAGATATCCTGCAGACGCTTAGCAATCTGCACACCCTCCTTGCTCCACTGTTCAGGAATCTCGTTACCGATGCTCCACATCACGATGCTAGGATGGTTGCGGTGGTGCTTTACCAGATTGGTGATATCCTTATCGCTCCACTCCTTGAAAAACTTGGCATAGCCGTTCTTGCATTTAGGATAAATCCACATATCGAAACTCTCTGCCATCACCATCATACCGAGGGAATCGCAGATTTCCATCTGCATGGTAGAAGGCATGTTGTGGGCAGTACGGATGGCGTCGCAACCCATCTGCTTCATCATCTTGATCTGACGGATAAGAGCTGCCTTGTTCTCTGCTGCACCCAATGGACCGAGGTCGTGGTGCAGACAGACACCCTTCAGCTTTCGGGTAACGCCATTGAGCTGGAAACCATAATCCTTGGATACGGCAATGGTGCGGATACCGGTCTTCAGGGTCTGCACATCAGCCACCTTCTTGCCTTCATATCGGGTTAACTTCACCTGATAGAGGTGTGGAGATTCCGGCGACCAAAGCTGAGGATTCGCCACCTTCAAGGTAGTCTTGATTTCAGGGGTTGCACCCTTAATGGTCTGCTCGGCCACCTTGGTACCAGCCTCATCAAGCAAAGCGATGACCGTCTTGCCCGACTTACCAATCTTTCCTTCCAGCAAGGCGTTCACCTCTACTTCGGCTTCCTGCTTATCAGCCTTCAGGGTACGGACGAAGGTATCCCAGGTAGAGAAGTTCTCGTTGCCGTAAAGTTCCACGGACACCGGACGGTAAAGACCGCCGCCTGGATACCATCGGCTGCTTTCCTCTACATTGTTGAGATGAACCTCTATCAAATTGCTCTTGCCAAACTGGATGAAAGGAGTGATGTCAATGCGGAAGGCATTATAGCCGTAAGCCCACTTGCCAGCCTCCTTGCCATTGACACAGACAACAGGCTGGCTCATGGCACCGTCGAAGACGAGTACGGCACGCTTATAGCCCTTAGGAGCCGTCCAGTTCATCTTATACATACCCTCACCTATCCAAGGCAGCGCACCAGAACGTCCCGACTTCTCGGTCTTTTCGGTTTCGCCATTCTGCTCGATGGCCACCATCTGCAGGTCCCATTTCTTATCGAAAGGTCCCGAGATAGCCCAATCGTGCGGAACGGCTACCTGCTGCCACGCCTTGCCATCACGGGAGAAGTCCCATGATGGCAGGTTGATAACCTTTCTGCTCTGCGCCTGACACAGCGTAGTGAGGGCCAGGGCAAGAGTCATGAAAGTAATGCTTCTCTTGATCATATTGCTATTTAATATTCTTATTTATATGCATCGAATACGGCAGTTGGTTTGCCGCTGTTGTCGAAGGCTCCCTTGGTATATGCAGGCCAACCCAGAGTGGTATAGTTGGCTGGCTTCCAGTTGTTGTAAACTTCTGGTTCCCAATAGAAGATACCCTCGCAGGTAGAGATTGCCTTACAGCCATCCACCATCTTCTTCATCAATGGCGCAGCCTGGTCAGAGCCCCACCACATACCGATTTCAGAGATGATGACGTCCTTGCCATACATGGAAGAAAGAGTCTGGATGTTAGAGAGACAACTCTCTGCATAACTCTGCCAGTTATCATCTTCCGGATAAAGAGACAGTCCGATGACATCCCACTTTCCGCCATTGTCCTTCAGCTTATCGTAGAGCCAGGTAAGTCCACCGAGGTCCTGACCCTTATCTACATGCACGATGACTTTTGCCTTAGGATAAACTTCCTTCACAGCATCATAACCGGCGTTGATATAAGCAGCAAAATTGGCTGCATTCTTAGATACCTGACCGGTTACAGCCTCATCGCTATTCCAGAGCATTCCGTCGCGGGTTTCATTACCCACCTGCACCCACTCTACGTTGGTTACACCTCTATCCTTCAGGGCTGTCAACACATCCTTTGTATGATCAGCCACAGCCTGTTTCATCTGTTCGGCAGTATAGCCCTGCCATGCAGCAGGAACTTTCTGGTTGCCCGGGTCAGCCCAGGTATCAGAATAGTGGAAGTCAATCATCAGACGGAAGCCGAGCTGCTGAGCTCGCCAAGCCTTGGCGATGACATCATCCTTGCCACACCAGCCACCTTCCGGATTTACCCAGACACGCAGACGGATGGAATTGGTTCCCTCTTCGCGGAGGAGTTTCATGCATTCTGTAGCCTTGCCATTCTGATTATAGAATTTCACACCATCCTTCTCCATCTCTGTGAGCCAACTTACATCGGCGCCCTTGGCGAAGCCACTCATATCGTATGTCTTCTCCTTTTCAGGAGTGGTATTATCATCATTGCTGCAACTTGTGCCCGTGATAGAGAACAAAAGTGCTGAAGCCAGCAATATGGCTTTTCCTAAAATATTCTTCATTGCTATTTTTCTTATTATTTATTCATACTTCCAGGTCATGGCGTTGATGTCGGCAGTAACAGTAACCTCGCCGCCAGTTACATCGTCCTTGAACCAAATGTCCCAACAATCACTAACTGTAGACAATTTAAAGAGATCGCTTGGATCTGAACCATACCAGGTCTGCTTGTCGTCCTTGTTCTCACCTACGAAGATGAAGCGGAAGTTCTCCCAGACAGATGGCTTGTACTTGCAGGTATAAACACCATCGCTCACCTTGTTCATCACGGCAAGAAGGTTGTTGCCATCCTTAGAGAACATGCAGAGGGTATTGCTAGCCTCTGGCTCTGGAGCAGTCTGGTTGCCAGACTCGATAGAGTAAGTCAGGTCGCTGTTCTCGCCCACCTTTACGGTGATGGTATAAGTACCCGCCTTAGCGATGTTCACGCTGCCAGCAGTTGCGGCATCAGTCATCTTGCCATCAGCAAGCGTATAGTTCATGGTCTTGACTACGGCTGCTGCATCGTCTGTAGCTGTTGCCTTGCTGTACTCTGCACCCGTAGCAACTATATTAATAGGTGTATTATCAGCTGTGGTTGTAATCACCTTCACCCAAGCATAGGTAGGTGCATCGTAGGTCATTTCCTCACCATTCAGCTGCATAGCCTTGATGTAGGTTGGCTTGAATTCCTTAGCCTTTGTATCTACCACAGTATAATAAATACCTGTCTGACCAGGGAACCAGAAGTTCCATGCAGACTCCGTATTATCCATTTCATACACATGGCCATCCTGTCCTACGTTACCCCAAATGGTACCATCATTTTCCTTACCCCAGATGTGGAACCAAGAAGAAGCATTCATATAGCCGGAATAAACTCCATCAGAATGAGGAGAATAGAGTTTGGTAAGAACTTGATCCTTATTCTCATTCAGGATATTGATGTAACTCATATCAATAAGGTATGGAGTAACCTTTACCTGGCAGACATTACTGTAAGCGGCATCAAGATTGGCACCTTTCTGACTCTTGATACGGAAATAGAGAGGCGAACTCTGTCCTGCAGTCAAACCGAGATCCTTGGCAGCAGCATTGAGATCTGCACCGGTGAAAGCCTTGGAGAGATCGGTTACGGTGTATTCCTTTTCTGAAGTAAAGTTCTCTGAGGCTGATACCTGCAGATAAGTTTTCAGCACTCCACTGCCCGCAGGCTTGGTTTCATCACTCGAAAGCAAGGTAGGATTCTGCCAAGCCAACGAGAGGACAACGTCCTTACTGTTATCTACAGACAGCTTCACATCGGATGCCGATGCCATCAGATCGGATGCCTTGAAGCCATCCAGATATATCTTGTCGCCACTCTCGTCGCAACTCACCAGGGCGGTGAGTGCGCAGAGAAGCATCATCAAGTTTCTAAATATCTTTTTCATTCTTTTATCCTATTAATAGTTGTCGTTATGAAGATTTGGATTTGCGGTAAGCTCGGTGTTAGGAATTGGATAGATGTTGTACTTGCTATCCACTGCCTGTCCATCGTGGACACCACCCTTCCACTGCCAGATGTACTTATTAGTAGTAAACTGACCATAGCGAATCAGGTCAGTACGGCGATAACCTTCATGATAGAGTTCACGGGCACGCTCATCGAGGATGAACTGGAGGAACTCATCATCGTTGGCAAAGTTGCTTGCCCATACATCAGAAGCATGAGAGCGCTCACGAAGCTGGTTGATCCAATAGATAGCACCCTGCTTGCGGGAAGCAATCACGTCAGGATCTGCAGCATCACTACCACCAGCCCAGTTATCCCAGTCATTATGCAGACGAACCACGCACTCGGCATACATCAGATAGACATCAGCCAAACGGAAGAGAGGGAAATCGGTATCCACACCTGCATCTCCTGTATTGGATGCAGTGGTTCCATCATCCTTCAGGTTACTCCATTTCTCAGAAAGATAGCCAGCGGTTTCATCGGTCATGCTGGTTACATCCTTGCTCTGACCATTGGTAAAGAACTTGCAACGCTTGTCACCATTGCCATCAATATCGGTCTGGGTAAACTTATCCACGAACTCAGGACGGAGACGGAACTCGCTCCAGCCACTGGTAGCACCGAAATCGGCAACATTCTGGTTGGCATTCGACATACTCAACTGTCCACACACCAAGTAAGTGGAAGAACCCCAGCTTACTGTATGCTCTGCACTTACTGGCAAGGCGAAGATAATTTCGTTGGTACGCTTGTCGTTATCAGCATTGAAGAGCTTGCTGTAATCAGACTCCAAAGAGTAGCCCATATCCATCACCTTCTCACAAGCCTCCTTGCACTCGGCATACTTGGCAACGCCGGTATAAACCTCGCTGTTCAGATAAAGCTTGGCAAGCAAGGTATAGGCAGCACCCTGAGAAGCCTGACCGTAAGGACAGGTGGATGCTGGAAGCATATCACCTACACAATCCTTCAACTCGCTCTCAATATAATCAAATGTCTGCTGAGGAGTATAACGAGGAGGAATGTAGCTGCCCACAGGGTCGTTCTCTGTCACCATCGGAATGTTGCGATAGAAATCGAGGGCATGGTAATAGAACAGAGCGCGCATAAAACGGACTTCAGCCTTATACTCCTTCATCTTCTCAGCATCAGCACCTGAGAAATTGGCATTATTGGCATTGCGGAGGAACTCGTTGCAGAGGGCGATGTTGTAGTAGATACGATAATACATATCTGATACCCAGGCATCGTTAGCATCCCAGGAGAGATAAGTAAGACCCGTAGTCTGCTCACCTGTCAGCCAGGTAGAGGCAAATTCATCGGTACCACACTCCTGCATATTGATAAACATACGCATGTAGTCGAAGCCACTGCCGCCGTTCAATACGGATTCCATATCCTTATTATCGCCGCCCTTGCCCTGACCGCTAGTCACCATGGCAGCGTAAATCTTACCCAGCACAGCCTCATAATTGGCAAGCGAGGTATAAACATCCTTAGAGGTTGTCTCTGTATGAGGATATTGGTCAAGATCGGAAACACAGCTGGTAGTGCCTGTCAGCACCGCTGTTCCCATCATCATACTATATAATATATTCTTAAGTTTCATTGTTATCTGTTTTGATTGTTAGAACTGAAGTCCGAGGCTTACTGAGTAAGTGCGAGGACGTGGATAGAATGAGTTGTCCATTCCGTTTGGCACCTCAGGATCTGTACCTGAGTAACCGGTGATGGTGAATACATTCTGTACCATCGCAGATACGGTGAGCGAAGCCCACTTGTTGATCTTGCCTACATTGTAACTCAAACTCAGGTTGTCGAGTTTCAGGAACGAAGCATTCTCTACGTAGTAATCAGAGAGATACTGACGGGTCTTGAAACCTGTCTTCAGGAAGCTGGTATTGAGGTTGTTGAGTTGTGAGTTGTTGTAGCTTACTGTCTCAAAAGCACCTGTACTCATACCCATGCCGTTGTATACATAGTTGTCGATGTTGGCACGGAAACTCATACCGAGTGTCAGCTGCTTGTATCTCAAAGATGTACTCAAGCCCATGATGTACTTAGGGGCTGGAGAATGATAGCGGTAGAGATCTGACTCATTGATTTCGCCATCATTGTTCAAATCGGCATAAGCACCCTCGATAGGCTTGCCTGTCTTTGAGTCGTAGAGCTGATGATACACATAGAACATGTATGGCTCATATCCCTCAGAGAGTACCTGGAACTGGTAAGCATCGATAGATGGACCTACCTTCACGTTGGTCTGGCTTCCACCCTTTATCAATGAAAGGTTCTTCACCTTCATGTTCTGCCAGGTAAAGTTATAGCTCAGGTTCCACTCCCAGTCCTTGGTCTGGATAGGGGTTGCATTCAGAGAAACCTCAATACCCTTGCTGTCCACATTACCTACGTTGGTAAGGATAGTCTTTGAGAAGTTGGTACCTGCTGCTGTTGGTACTGATGCCAACAGGTCCTTGGTCTTACGGGTATAGAAATCGATGGCACCACCGATACGGCCATCCAGGAATCCGAAATCGAGACCGAAGTTCCAGGAGGTTGTAGTCTCCCACTTCAAGTCTGATACGTATGCCTCAGGACGGTAAGTATTGATATACTGTCCGTTGATGAATGCTTCGGCACCTGTCACGCTGTAGGTATAAACCGGCAGATAGTTGTAGTTGCCGATACCTTCCTGCTGACCGGTAACACCATAGCTGGCACGGAGTTTCAAGTTAGAAAGTACCTTCTGGTTCTTCAACCAAGGCTCTTCTGTCAAAGTCCAGCCCAAAGCAACAGATGGGAAAGTACCCCAACGGGTATCCTTAGAGAAACGGGAAGATGCGTCTCGACGAACGGTAGCCGTCAGGAGATACTTTCCATCGAATGAATAGTTGATACGTCCGTAATATGACAACATTACATGACGGTAATCTGAAGCCTTTACGGTTGACAGGTTTGTGCCTGCCGCACTTTTGGTATAATAAAGAGGTGTAGTACTCTTCCAATACTGGTAGTCGTAACCGGCTGTCAGATCTACATTACTCTTGATATCTTCGAAATACTTTGCATAGTTGGCATAGAGGGTAAGCAAGCGGTTCTCGTTCTTCTGAGGACCATACTTGTAATCGCTACCGCCCAAAGACTCATCCTTGTTGTAGCTCTGTGCTGCGTAGGCAGGAACATAAACGGTTCCGTCGCCCTTGGCATAGTCAGCACCCACGGTAGCATGGAGCTTGAGGTCTGGCAGGAAGTGAACCTTGTAATCTACATCCATAGAACCGATGAAGCGGCTTACCTTACTCTTTGAATCATACAGATCAACCAGACCGCGAGGGTTTCTTACACCGGCATTCACTGGATAGCCATCAGCATCGAGTGCCTCATTATAGCCACCATATTTGTCGTTGCCGGAATAAACCGGGATGGTTGGGTTGAATGTGGCAGCTGCCCATACAGCGCCACCATTATTGAATGAGTTGTTATTAAGCGTTCCCTTGGCGTTGATGGTCAACTTCAGGTGATCCTGGAAGAAGCTAGGAGTCAATACAACGTTACCTGTCCAGCGCTCTACATTGTCCTTGCGAACCAGACCGCTCTGGTTGTAATAGCCTACAGACACTCGGAATGGCAACCACTTGTCGATGCTGCCGCTCACGCTGAGGTTATTATCTGTACCGAAGGCTGTGCGGTAAACCTCATCGTTCCAATCGGTATTGGCTGTACCGAGCAATGACTTTTGGTTATCTGTACCGTACTGGTTGATGACATTCACAAATTCATCACGACTCAGCATATCTACCATCTGCGCACGGGTCTGCAAACTGTTGGTGGTATTGAAGTTCACCTTTACAGCACCCTGCTGTCCCTTCTTGGTGGTAATGATAATGACACCGTTAGATGCACGGGAACCATAGATGGCTGTAGAAGAAGCATCCTTCAATACAGTCATGCTCTCGATATCAGAAGGGTTGATCATGCTGAGGAAGTTGCTGCTGTTACCCGAAATACCACCCTGCTCCAATGGCACACCATCGAGCACGATAAGAGGGTCGTTACTGGCATTAAGAGATGCACCACCACGCACACGGATGGTACTGCCGGCAGAGGCAGAACCACTGTTGGACATAATCTGTACACCCGAAACCTTACCGTTGATCAACTGTTCTGGAGAAGAAACGAGACCTTTATTAAAGTCCTTCGATTTCACGGTAGCTACGGAACCTGTCAGGTCACTCTTTCTTGCCGTACCATATCCGATGACCACGACATCAGCCAGCGCCTTGCTGTCAGATTCGAGTTTCACCTTCATATTGTCTGAGATAGAAAGTACCTTATCAATATAACCGATATAAGATACCTTGATCTTCTTGGCTGAAGAAGATACCTGAAGACTGAAGTTACCGTCAAAATCAGTAACTGTACCGCCCTTTTCGCCTTCCACCATGACAGTGGCGCCAATCAGAGCCTCACCATTCTGCGCATCTGTCACCTCACCTTTGATGGTTCTTGTCTGCGCCATGAGTTGCAGACATCCGATGACGAACAATGCCACGAGAAGCAAACTTCTCTTTGCTAAATTCTGGATTGCGTTCATTGTTTTACTTTTAGATTGCGTTTTACGTTTAAATACGTTTGCGTTTAAAATTGTTTTTGGTTGCAAAAGTAGAGAAAAGAGAAAAAAACAGCAGATAGATTTAAGACAAAAATAAAGAAAAAACGGACAAAAGCAAATCTTTATCTAGCTTTTGTCCGTTTTGTCATTAAAGAGACAGGAATCTTTAAATCAGTTCTATACCTTTACTCTTTAACAGGTACAAGTTTAGTACTGCCACCTTCTGTACCATCAGTAGAACCACCAGTCTCGCCACCTCCGGTAGAACCACCTTCGCCAGAAGCATTGCTCTCACCGAACACCTTAACAACACCAGAAGTATAAGCGTCAAGAATGCTTGCCAAAGCAGGCAATGGCTGCTGGTGACCATTTGTTATACTGAAGAACAACATTGTCGCCATCAAAGGTAATCTCTGAGACAGTCTTTTCTATGATCTGACCATCAATCTTTATCGTCTGTTTGCTGCCGGCAAATACTGCCGTAGACAACATTCCAGCCAACAATAACAAATAAGCTTTTTTCATTTTAACGAATGTTTGTTAGATTATTTTTTTGGTTTGTTTTTGAATTTTACAATGCAAAAGTAGTGAAAAAATAGCTATTATAAAACATCCTGGCGCATTTTTCTTACGCAAACGTTTGCACAAGTATAAAATAAACTTTTTAAAAAGGGCATAAAAAAAGACTGAATCCTGTTACGAAGATTCAGTCTCATAAAGAAGTGGTACCACCAGGAATCGAACCGGGGACACAAGGATTTTCAGTCCTTTGCTCTACCAACTGAGCTATGGCACCAACTTTCACAAATCGCGATTTATCATTTGCGGGTGCAAAGGTAATACTTTTTTCTGGTTCCTGCAAATTTTTCGGGAAATTTCTTTCAAAAAAAGATAAAAAAGTCTATTTTTGTTGGTATTATCCATTATTTAATGTACCTTTGCAGCAGATATCGGGATTTAGCGCAGTTGGTAGCGCACGTCGTTCGGGACGATGAGGTCGCTGGTTCGAGTCCAGTAATCCCGACCAAAAGCCGTCAGATGTGCCGTAAACACTGAGGATTTACCTTGGTCGTGGTCAAAATGGTCGGCGAAATTTCGGTTTCACAAGAGCTTAAAAATCCGTAAGCCTATGAAGTTTTTAAAGGATTTATTTTATATCAATTACCATGAACGGCGAGCATTACTCATAATCCTGACCCTGCTCGTTGTCAGTACCACAATGATTTTCATTGTAGGTTCTAAAGAAACTATGCCCTCAGAAAAGCAACAAGCCCATAACGATAGTATCATCAGGCATGCCACGCGGCAACATCCAGGCTATTATGAAGACGGACTTCAGTCGAGCGAAGTATTCGCCTTTGACCCCAATACGGCAAGCCAATCTGATTTCCAACGGCTGGGACTGGAATCATGGCAAGCCAGAAGCATCATCAAATATCGAAATAAAGGAGGTATCTTCAGGACACCAAGAGACTTTGCACGGGTTTACGGACTAACCAAGAAGCAATTCGAAAAACTGCTGCCCTTTATCAGAATTGGTAAAGACTACCAGCCGGCTGCCAACTTTTACCCAAGAGAAAGATACAACTACGGCTATCAAGAGACGGCTATAAGAACTAGAGAAGAAAGGAAGAAAGACACTATCCAATACAGTTATCCACGAAAACTGAAAGAAGGTCAGTATATCAACATCAATTCTGCTGATACGACCGAACTGCAGAAAATTCCCGGCATAGGCTCTTACTATGCCAGAAGCATCATCCGTTACAGAGAGCGGTTAGGCGGTTTTGTTTCCATGAGCCAGATACAAGAAGTGGAAGGCGTGCCCGAGACAGCCCTCCACTATATGAATATTGATGCAAAACATATCAGAAAAATGAATGTCAACCAGCTCAGTTTAACCGAATTGCGCAAACATCCTTACCTGAACTTTTACCAGGCAAAGGAAATCGTAAACTACCGCAGAACCCATGGTCCGCTGAAAAGTGCTGAAGAGCTGCGTCTCCTCAAAGACTTTCCACCTGCCGAAATAGAAAGAATCAAGCCGTATCTTGCCTACTAGGGGCAAGATAGCCTGTCTGCAAGTTTGCCGGTTTTGCTAAATGACACCAAACTGGTGCAGGAAGATAAGGAAAATACAGATTGGACAGATAAAACGGATAGTGAACAGGAAAACAGGGAAGAGAGTTCCCTTCAAGGTTCCCCAGTTGGTAAACTCATCACGCACAATCTTCTTTGGCACATACCATCCCAGGAACAGACAGGTGATGAACGCCCCCAACGGCATGAGCAGCTGGGCAGTAAAGTTGTCACAATTGCTCAAGAAATCCTTGCCGAAGAAGCCCAAATCAGGTACGGCACCCTGAGAGAGCGAACAGAATACAGCTATGATGCAGCAAACGACGGTCTCGAACCAGGCTCCCTTGGCACGGCTTATCTTACCCTCCTCATAAATAAAGGCGGTACCTATCTCGTGCATCGAGATGGTAGAAGTCAGGGCTGCCAATACAAGCAAAGCATAGAACAACACCGAAATCACATAACCGACAACCGGCATGTTACCGAAAGCCTCCTGGAATACGTTTGGCAAGGTAATGAAGATGAGCGAAGGACCGCTGTCTGGCTGCACACCTACCGAGAAAGCTGCAGGGAAGATCATCAAACCTGCCAATACGGCGATTACCGTATCAATGGTCACAATCTGAGTAGCAGACTTCAAGAGATTGGTCTGTCTGTTGAAGTAAGAGGCATAAGTACACAGACAAGCCGTACCCATGCTCAAAGAGAAGAACGCCTGTCCCAGCGCTTCGAGCAACACGTTTTCATCTACCTTAGAGAAATCCGGCTTCAGCAGGAACTCCACTCCCTTCATCGCTCCCGGCAGAGAGCAGGAAGCTATCACAATCACAATCAACAGGAAGAAGAGCATAGGCATCAGTATCTTGGATGCTTTCTCTATACCATTGCGCACACCGCGTACTACCACCATGTGGGTAAGCAGGATAAAACCTACTGCCCATAAGGTAGGACGGATAGGATCGGCTGAAAAGGTCTGGAAATAGGTCTTCACATACTCTGCATCGCCATGAACACCGCCCATGATACTGGCATAGAGATACTGCAGGCACCAGCCAGCCACTACGGCATAGAAACCCAGGATAATCATAGAGGTGATGATACCCATCAAGCCCAAAGCACCCCAAGCCTTATGCTTACCCAGATTGGTATAAGCACGGGCTGCATTGGATGCAGAATGACGGCCGATGATGAATTCGCTCATCATGCCAGGCAATCCGAGTAGGATGATACATACCAAATAGATGAGAATGAAGGCGGCACCACCATTCTGACCTGCCATATAAGGGAAACGCCACACATTACCCAAACCGACTGCCGAGCCGGCTGTGGCAAGAATAACGCCCAACTTACTACCAAAATTTCCTCTTGTTTCCATTATCTAAATCTTTAATGTGTAGTGTTTGTTGTTTTCCGACGAAACGGGAGATGCTACACCTTATTATATATAGTTATATCTGATTATATTATCTATCCGATTACAAATACTTTATCCGAAGACCCCAAACTGGTTCAGGAATACCAGGAAGATGAGGACAGGACAAACGAACTTAATCAGGAAAAGATAAATACCGAAGAGACGGCCCTTCAAGGTTCCCCAGTTAGTAAACTCATCCTGTACGATCTGCTTAGGTACATACCAGCCCAGGAACAGGCAGGTAAGGAATCCTGCCAGAGGTAGGAATATCTGACCCGTAACGAAGTCGAACCAATCGAACAGCGCCTTTCCGAAGAACGAAAGCTTATCTGTTGCACCCAAAGAGAGCGAACAGAAGGCTCCGATGATGGCACAGGAAACCGTAACGATGGTAGCACCCTTCTTGCGGTCTATCTTCAACTCCTCGTAGAAGAAAGAGGTATTCACCTCATGAAGTGACATCAGCGAGGTCAAGGCTGCTACCGACAGCAACACGTAGAAGAGCAGCGAGATAATCCAACCCAGTACAGGTAACGATGCAAACGCCTGATTAAAGACATTCGGCAAAGTGATAAAGATGAGCGAAGGACCACTATCCGGTGATACTCCTACAGAGAAGGCTGCAGGGAATATCATCAGACCAGCCAGTACTGCTACCAGCAAATCGATGATGGAAATCTGCAAAGCACTCTTAAAGAGATTGGTCTGACGGCTGAAGTAAGAGGCATAGGTACAGATACAGCCCATACCGATACTCATAGAATAGAACGACTGACCCAAGGCATTCAGGAACACGTTTCTGTCTACCTTTCCGAAATCAGGCTTCAACAGGAACTCCACGCCCTTACCTGCATCCGGCAACAGACAAGCTGCTACCACAATGATCAAAAGCAGGATGAACAGGAGAGGCATCATCACCTTAGAAGCCCTCTCTATACCGCCGCGCACACCATGAATAATCACGAAATGACAAATCAGGAATATCGCTACCGTCCACATAACCGGACGCACAGGATCAGAAGAAAACTCCTTGAAGTAATTCGCCACAAAGGTTGGGTCACCATGCAGTTCGCCCATGATGCTGGCATAGACATACTGCAGACACCAGCCCGAAACCACCGCATAATAGCCCGTAATCAGGAAACCGGTAAGCACCTCAAGATAGCCTACCCACTTCCAAGCAGTACCATTAGAGAGTTTGGTATAGGCACGTGCGGTATTAGAGGCACCATGACGGCCGATGATAAACTCAGAAATCATACATGGAATGCCCAACAGGAGCACACTTCCGATGTATACCAGAATAAAGGCTGCGCCACCTTCCTGACCAGCCATATAAGGGAAGCGCCATACGTTACCCAAACCTACGGCGCCACCTGCTGTAGCAAGAATCAATCCAATCTTGCTACCAAAACTTCCTCTATTTGAATCAGTCATTTCTATCTTTCTATTACTAATTTCTTATTTTTTAATTTTTCTTCGTGCAAAATTATAAAATAATTCTGAAATATATGAATTATTTGAAAGCAAAAATACAATTTTAGTAATATTTATGCAATTTAATCCGTTTTAGGACGAAGAAATGACCTTTTCGATACATTTTCTAACGATATTCAGCCGGCAAGGTATCACGCCACTTCGAGAAAGGATTGCCCAAGAGATGCGAATTGTAGAATCGCTTGTCACCTGTTACCTCCATGCCGATGAAATCAGGTTTCTCATAGGCTTCGGTCTCGCTAGCCAACTCCACCTCTGCCATGACCAGACCTTCGTTATCGCCATAGAACTCATCTACCTCGAAGGTATGACTGCCACTTTTCACAAGATAGCGACGCTTATCGATGACGCCACCCTGACAAAGCTGCAGAAGATGCTGCGCCTCGTCCATCGTTATCTCCTTTTCAAACTCATAGCGGGTCATGCCGCCATTTACCGACTTGCCCTTAATAGTAAGGTAAGCCTTCTCATCCCGTGTGCGAACCCGCACCGTAGCCCCCTCGGCAGGAATATATCCCTGCTGGATATGACTAGAAGAAAAGGCGGCGCTTTTGTAAGCGTCGCCCTTCTTAACGAGGAATTTTCTTTCTATTTCTAATCCACTCATTGTTTTATACTAATCTTGTTGCATAGAAAGCGAATAGCATACCAAGGACTATCAATCCTATAAATATCCACTTGATTACTTTCTCGCCTTTTGCAGCCTGTTTCTTCTGATAAGCCTCATGTTTGGCTCTTCTTAAGTCTTTATTTCCACTCATAGTCGTATGTTTTTTAGATGATTATTGTTGTTCGTCATCATTCGTAGGGAACTCCATCAGGTATGCCTTGATGAAATCATCTATCTTGCCGTCCATCACGCCATCTACATCCGATGTCTGATAGTTGGTACGGTGGTCTTTCACACGACGGTCGTCGAAGACATAACTTCTAATCTGGCTTCCCCACTCTATCTTCTTCTTACCAGCCTCAATCTTAGCCTTAGCCTCCAGACGCTTCTTCATGGCGCGGTCGTAGAGTTGGCTCTTCAAGAGCAACAGGGCTTTGGCACGGTTCTTTGGCTGGTCACGGGTCTCGGTGTTCTCGATGAGGATTTCTTCTTCCTCACCGGTATCAGGGTCGGTATACCAATAACGCAGACGGACACCGGATTCAACCTTATTCACATTCTGACCACCGGCACCACTCGAACGGAAGGTATCCCAGGAGAGCTTGGCTGGATCAACATATACCTCGATGGTATCATCTACCAGCGGAGTTACGAAGACACTGGCGAAACTGGTCATTCGCTTGCCCTGGGCATTGAAAGGAGAAACACGCACCAGTCGATGCACACCGTTCTCGCTCTTCAGATAGCCATAAGCGTACTCGCCGCCCTCGATGGTCATGGTCACGCTCTTGATACCAGCCTCATCACCTTCCTGCATATCGGTGATGGTTACCTTGTAGCCATGAGCCTCAGCCCAGCGCATATACATACGCATCAGCATCTGTGCCCAGTCCTGGCTTTCTGTACCACCGGCACCGGAATTAATCTTGAGCACGCAGTCCATCGGGTCTTCCTTCTGGCGAAGCATGTTCTTCAACTCCAGGTCTTCTATGGCTTTTATCGCCTTGGCATAATCGGCATCCACCTCTTCCTCAGTCACCATTTCGTCTTTATAGAAATCGAAGGCAAGCTGCAGTTCATCGGCATAAAGACGTACAGTCTTATAACCGTCGAGCCATTTCTGGATACCTTTTACCTTCTTCATCTGCTCCTGAGCATACTTCGGGTCTTCCCAAAAGTCAGGAGCCTGGGTGCGGAGCTGCTCCTCTTCGAATTCTACTTTCTTCTGGTCTATATTGAGATAGTGATGCAGAGCGTCAGCTCTGTCCATCACATCCTTCAACTGGTCAGCTGTAATCATTAACTCTTAACTATTAACTTTTAACTTTAAACTTTATGATTACTCCTCATACATCTTGTCAATCTCCGCCTTGTAGTTCTTGTTGATGATAGGGCGGCGAATCTTCAAGGTATTGGTCAACTCACCCGACTCCATAGAGAAGTGGTGAGCCAGGAGGGTAATGCGCTTAATCTGCTCATAATAAGCCAGATGCTGCTGGAGAATCTGGATACGGTCCATCAGCATCTTCTGCACCTTCTCGTTAGCACACAAATCTTCACGGCAAGTGAAGGCGATATGATGCTCACGTGCCCAGTCCTCCACGAGACGGAACTCTGGAACGACGAGGGCTGATACGAACTTGCGCTGGTCAGCAATCACAGCCACCTGATCGATAAACTTATCTACCAGGAGCAACGATTCTACCTGCTGCGGAGCGATATACTTACCATTCGATGTCTTGAACAGGTCCTTGATACGCTCGGTGAGATAAAGCTCGCCATCCTTCATGTAGCCGGCATCACCGGTATGGAAGAATCCATCCTTGTCGAATGCCTTCGCATTGGTGGTATCACGATGATAATATCCCGGAGTGATGGTAGGACCCTTGAGGAGCACCTCATTATCCTCACCTATCTTTACCTGAATGCAAGAGATAGGGCGCCCCACAGAACCCAGACTGCGTTTCTTGTCAGAATGATCGCAAGATACGGTGGCAAGACTCTCGGTCAAACCATAACCCACCACCATATTGATACCGATGGCATGTACAAATGCCTCTACTTCCGGACTTACATAAGCACCCGCTGTAGGGAAGATATTAGGTTTTTCCAAGCCCAACTGCTTGCGAACCATGCTCAAAATGGTCTTGTTGATAATCTTATATTCCAACTCCAATGTCAGAGGAGGGCGCTTGCAGTTTGCCAGATATTCTATATTCCGCTTCTTTCCTACTGCCAAGGCATGGTAGAAGAGTTTCTTCTGGATAGGACCTGCATCATCCATCTTTGCCTTTACGGCGATATACACCTTCTCCCAGAAACGTGGCACACTACACATACAGGTAGGATGCATCTCTCTCATACTCTCCTGAATTTCATGAGGATAAGTATTGATGATGAGTTCGGCACCTTCGCTCAAGCAGAGATATGCCCATCCACGCTCAAAGATATGGGTGAATGGAAGGAAATCAATGACACGGTCCTTTTCGGTAACAGGAATGCACTCATTGTTTGCCTTCAAAGCAGCATAATACTGGCTATAGGTCAGCATCACGCCCTTGCTATCTCCGGTTGTTCCACTGGTATAGAGGATATTAGCCAAATCATCCATACTTGCCTGTTTGTAGAGTTCCTCTACCTCCGTCTGACGAGGAAGATTCTCTCCCAGATTCAGAAAGTCCTTGAAATAGAGAGCAGCAGGATCGTGTGTACTGATGCGCACGCTGGAATCGAAGATGATGATACGTTCCAGAGATGGACAGAGGGCAAAGATACGGTGAGCCTTGTCATACTGCTCCTGTTCGCCAACAAAGAGAAAGCGAATCTGCGCATCATTAATCATATATTGAATCTGCTGCTCGCTGCTGTTGGCATAGAAAGGCACAGAGGTAACCCTGATACCATACGCACCGAAGTCGGTGTACAGATAATGCACACAGTTCTGCGAGAAGACAGCGATTTTGTCAAGAGGTTTAGCCCCAAGATTCAGGAGGGCATTGCTCACTTGTTTCACTCTTAAGGAAAAGAGGTTGAATGAAACCGATTGCCACTGGTCGCTGCCAAACTTTCTGAAAGTTAAAGCAGTTTTCTCTCCCCATTTCTTGGCGAGATCATGTACCAGTACCGAAAGATGACTATTAATCTGCATAAGCTTATATTTATATTCTGATGCAAAGATAATAGAATTTGTCAAGAACACAAAATAAAAAGATATTTTTTCCACTTTATCTGCTCTTTTTTTCGTATCTTTGCAAAAAAATCAAAGAATAGGGAGATTATGATGACACAAGAAGAATATGTAAGCGATGCCGTGGATTTGCTGAAAAAGCTTATCGCCACCCCATCTGTAAGCAGAAACGAGAAGGATGCTGCCGACATCATGGAGCAGACCATCCGCAAATATGGTTTCGAACCTCATCGTGAGGCGAACAACATCTGGATTATCGACCCTCATTACGATGAGAGCCGACCTACCCTGCTGCTCAACGCTCACATCGATACCGTGAAGCCTGTGGCTTCATGGACACGCAACCCGTTTTCACCGGATGTAGAAGAGGGTGTACTTTACGGCTTGGGCAGCAACGATTGCGGCGGTGGACTCTGTTCGCTCCTCCAGATATTCAGAATGCTGACCGCAAAGCCTCAGCAGTATAATCTCATCTATCTGGCATCTGCCGAAGAAGAGGTTTCGGGAAAGGATGGCATTACCCGTGCCCTGCCTTTGCTTCCGCATATCGACCTTGCCATCGTAGGTGAACCTACCGGCATGAACCCGGCTGTTGCCGAAAAGGGACTGATGGTGCTGGATGTGATTGCTCACGGAAAGAGCGGTCATGCTGCCCGCAATGAGGGAGTAAACGCTATCTACGAGGCATTGGATGATATGCGATGGATTCGTGACTATAAGTTTGAGAAGGTAAGCGAGTTCCTGGGACCTACCAAGATGACGCTTACCGTAGTGAATGCCGGAACCCAGCACAATGTGATTCCGGATAAGTGTACGATGCTTGTGGATATCCGCACCAACGAGTTCTATGACAACGAGGAGGTTTACAAGTTTATCTGCCAGCACCTGAAGAGCGAGGTGAAGGCGCACAGTTTCCGTCTGAAGTCATCCCGCATCGACCCGGCGCATCCTCTTATCAGGAAATGTGTAGCCATGGACATGAAGCCATTCGGCAGTCCTACCCTCAGCGACCAGGCTCTGATGCACTTCCCTTCGTTCAAACTGGGTCCGGGCGAGTCCTCCCGCTCCCATTCAGCCGATGAATTTATCAAAATAAGCGAGATTTCGGATGCTGTAGCTAAATACCGGAAACTCTTGGATGGAGCCAGCATCTGAAAGAGATATTCGTAATCTACATCTCCACTTTCAGCAGCTTTATCTCCTCTGCCGTCAGCCCCGTCATATCCATGATAGACGCTTCATCCATACCCTTTGCCAGCATCTTCCTGGCAATTTCAAGGCTTCGCTGGTTCATGCCTTCTTCTATGCCTTCAGCTCTACCTTTCTCCATGCCTTTCTCCATGCCTTTTTCCATACCTTCTTCCATTCCTTTCTGGTATCTGTCATCCAGAAGGGTTCTTTCAACACTTACCGAATCCCAAAACTTGTCGTAGGCTCTGAGTTCGGCATCTGTAAAGCCGGAAACTTCAAGATCTTCTACAGCTTTTCCAATCTCTGGGTCATTGAGCAGGTCGGCAGGAATATCCTTCGTATTGGAATTTATTTCTGTCAGGAAACGGAGCCACAAGACCATCATGCGCTTATCGGCAATGGAATGTGGAGTGAACTTAGGGAGTTCAATGAAGGTAAAATGCAAGCCTTCGATGATCTTATTGCTGTCCTTATCGTGCACGATGCGGTAGTTGTGGATGAAATCTGGAGTATCATGCGCAAAGATATCATTTATCAGGTTGAGAGAATACACTGGTTGCAGTTCGCTGTATTTTCCTCCCTTTTTTGCCTGACTCACATAGAGCTTGGATGCATTGAACAGTACTCGCTGCTGGAAAGCGTCGGACCATTCCATCTGCATTTCCACGCAGAACTTCCTGCCTCTGACATCGGTGCAGAGTACATCCACTATGGTGTTCTTGCCCCCTTCGAGCTGAGGCACAAGTTCTGTAGGCAGATACTTTATCTCGTGTATCTGCTCTTCTTCGCTGAGTGGCAGGAGGGCGTTCAGAAGACTGATCAGTCTTTTAGGATGATTGCCGAATATCTTCTTGAACGTAAGGTCTGCCTTAGGATCTAAGTACTTCATAACCATCTGTTTTAAAATTCTATAGCGCAAAGTTACGGTTTTATTTTCATATCTGCAAGAGTTTTCTGTACGTATAAGTTAAATATTGCAAACATTTATTTCTTTTCTTGCGAAAAGTTCTCTGTATCGAGAACTTTTCGCTATTTTTGCAGCAAAAATAAACGATTATGAAGATATTAAAGTTCAAATTGCTGAAAGATTTTGCAAGGAAACATCCTGATGCAGCAGATCCGCTCATGCGTTGGGCAGAGTTTGTTGAAAAGACAGAATGGAAAAGCCATGCAGAATTAAAGCAAGCATTTCCTTCGGCAGATTATGTCGGGAATGACAGATATGTCTTCAACATATCAGGCAATAAATTTAGGCTTGTAACTATCGTTGTGTTCTTTCAAGGATTTCTACATATTAGATTTGTTGGAACTCATGCTGAATATGACAAGATTAAGGATATTAAAAATATATAACTATGACTATTAAAGACGAAAAAACATATAATGAAATTGAAGAGCGAATGGAGGCTCTGCTTGCAAAGGGCACCCAATTGGGCGGCATGGACTTTCTCAGCGAAGTAGAAAAGGAAGAATTAAAGGTCCTCAGCGAAGCTGCTTACGATTGGGAATGCGAAGTTGATCCCCATCCATGGCGAGTTAAGCCTTCACTCATAGCTGCCATCAAAGTTGCTTTTCGCCAAAAAGGCTACAAGCAAAAGGAGGCTGCAAAAGCTATAGGCGTGTCAACAACCGCATTAAGTGATATTCTCCATGGACGTCGTGCAATTAATTTTGATGTTGCAAGAAACATATACCACAACCTCGGCGTTCCTGCCAATGTTGTATTGGGATAGTTTAATGTTAAGTGTTGAGTGTTGAATGAAAGAAATATGTCGACAAAGAAAAAGGGCGCATCCGGATTGGATGCGCCCTAACTTGTTAAATAAAATCGGAGTATGAGCAGATTATTCAAGTGGTTCAGTCAGCTTATTCAAGTGGCTCAATCAGACTACTCAAGTGGCTCAATCAGCGAGTACAGCCGTCTGCGTAACTCAGTTCAGTCGAATCCTTAACCCGATGCAGCCGTCTGTGTAACCCAGTTCAGTCGAATCCTTAACCCGATGCAGTAGTCTGCGCAACCCGATGCAGTCGAATCCTTAACCCGACACAGCCATATCCTTAACCCAGTTCAGCCACATCAGTTGGTAAACGGAAGTACATCGTTTGTTTACCTCATTTGAGTGCTCAATGACTACCAGGGAGAATTAGCCTTTCTGAGGGTACCATCAGGGACAATAACAGGTACCATCAGGGACAATCATGAGTTTTATGATATGCCCGAATGACTACCAGGGAGAATCTTAAATATATATATTACTGAATATCAGACAGTTAGGTACAGATTTTTCTTCCCTATACTATACCAAGTATATTATATATATACATTTACATCTTTTACACTATACGTAATACGGGAGGAAAAAGATTTTTTTTTCAACAAATCAGCTTTTAAAATGCATTTTTTCTCTTCAAAAATTTGCATAAGTCTGAAATAAATATTACTTTTGCAACATGAAAGCGCGGAGAATGCGATTCTCCTCCCGATGAAGGACACCGGGAAATGCTTTCGGTTAAGGATTAGAACATAGCTCATTGAGTAGGATTTTCCACCCTGAAAAGTGAGTGATCAAAAGGTAATCCTTACAGGGCATTCTATGCCTGATAAATTTGATGAAAATTTATCGGCATGGATGCGAAGTAAGGTCTTTTGATAGCAAGAGCGATGGTGGAAAACTTTCCTTTGTGATTGTTCATTAATCTTGCGAGGTTATCCTTACTCCAATTCCATGCCGGTTTTCAATAAACAACAACAAGACTTGCCCCAATCGGTAGGCCATTAACAATTTTAAAAGAAACCTACAATGGAACAATTTAATCAACAGCAGCAGGGCGGGCAGCAGGCCTTCCCTCAGACAAACCAACAAGAGAAACAACTGATAGCCATCCTTGGCGTACAGGGATTGTCTTACCAGAACTATTCTGTGCTAGAACTCAAAATCGTTCTGCAGATTATCAAGCATGCCCAGAAAGCCATCTTGGGCTATGTTATCCCTTATCAGGTAACTTCACAGACTTTTAATGGCTTCACCGCAGAACAGAGAGCTGCAGACCACACCGATGTCATCATGAAACTGTCGGAGTTTCCTTATGGTGCTCATCATTATCCGCAATTGCGCGATGCCATCAAGCGTATAGAATCCCAGCCCATCCTGCTGCCGTTTAAGCTGGAAAAACAGACATTATACCGGAAATTTGCATGCCTGTTTAAGAGTGAGATATACCAAGACCCGCACAAGAACTGGATGGTAAAATTCCGCTTCGACAACAACGTGATACGGTTTTTCTACAGTTTCGACAAGGGAGTCAGCCGTATCGACCTCAATGCCATCAACCAATGCCGCAGCGCATCGAGCATCAAGTTATATATCATCATGAATTGCTGGGGTGCAAAGGGATTCACCATCTGCAAAACGGCGCATATCCAGCAACTGATGCATGGCAGGGAAGATTACTACAAGACCTGGTCGGCACTGGACAACAAATGTCTGACTTTTGCCTGCAAAGACCTCAAGCGCCTTTACCAGAACCACATCATCGACCAGTATCTTACCTATAAGCCTTTCTTTCTGGAGGAGGGTAAAAAAGAGAAGCATCACCTGCCCGAACACATCACCTTTACCCTGCACGACCGTCGCACTTCTGGCGAAACTGCGGAGGGTGCAGAAGTGAGCAGCGAACTGAGAGGACAGCGGAGCAAACTGAAACTCCGGCTGCAATACAATTATGATGTGAGCGAGAAGAAGGCTGACCAGCTGAGCGGCTATCTCAGGTTAGATATGATTGGCGACCTGGAGGACTTCTTCATGCGAAAGGATTATTACATAGCCAACTGCAAGCGTTCGAACAAGAAGATGAACATGGGTGGCTATATGACCACAGCGATGATAGGTTTCTTTAAGGATCATGGTGTAGAAGGATTGTAAAAAATATAAAGCTTATGAATTATCCCCAACGTATGTACAGCAAGACCGAGCTGGGTCTGCTCTATTTTCCCGACACAACCGACGGGGCGACAGCGCGCCGTCATATCATGGGATGGATTAAGCGTTGTGAGCCCCTCTGGAACGAGCTGCAACGTTTAGGCTACCAGGAGCATAGCCAGTATTTTCCTCCCCGCCAGGTATTCACCATCTTCGAATACCTGGGCGAGCCGGGGGCATAAAGAAAAAAGGGTGTGCCATAAGTCCTTATGACACACCCTCTCTGCCCTTTACCTTTGCTTTACCCTTCGGCCAGCGATTTTCAATTCCCTTCGGCCGGTGACCGTTGGTTCAGGGCGTGTGGGGAATTACCTTCCAATCTGATTGCACGGAACATTGTTCACCACATCCACATCCCAATTCTTGACATTAGTCGTTACTCTGGAATGGCTAGAATTAGGTGAAAGTTTCAAATGAAAGTCATACGCTTTTCCTTCTTCAAACATACAATAATTAGTTCCTGGCTTACGAAGAACATCTAGCAGATTTTTCTTTACCGTCACCTTTTGCGAAGATTGTCCCGGCCTTTCTACCGTATAAGTTATCTCTAGATAAAACGGTTCGCGCTTCTCCTGAGGGATTATAAAGATATAAGAATGGGGAGAGTTATTTATTATATCATTTGGATTGGATAACTTATCTCCATCTAACTTTAATTCGGGACCTTTTCCTACATCAGGTCCTTCGCCATCGTTGCCAGTTGGTTTCCAAGAATAATACCATCTAGTACCATTATCGTCGAGAATCCAATCTCCATTTTCAAGATTCAGATAGCCCGCCATAACAAAGACGCCTATATGTTCATTGTTTGAGACGCAATACAGTTTCACCTCTTGAACTGTTATCGATTCACCATCAGTTAGATTATTGGCTGTGATATCAAAGCCAAAACGAGCCAATGCATGATTGAAAGTAAATTTAACAGGATTGTCTTTCTTTGTCTTATTCTTGGCATTAGCCCACACCAAATCTATAGGATTTATGTAAGAAGGAAACCATATATAAGTTGGTTCAGCTTTTCCTGGTGGATTGTTCATTTTTACGGTTTCATTATAAGGCGCAAAGGCATAGAAATCCACAGTTCCGTTACTTGGCCAAAATCGGGTATTTGTATATTTCCAATGATTTTGATCTTTATTCCAGGTTACGTGTTCAGTATCCAGCAGAGATAAGATTTTCCCATTATAGTTGTATCTTGCAAAAACACCAAATCCAGAGTTAAAAAGCGTGTCTTGGAGAAAAGTAATATTGGTTACACCAGAACGGGTTGAAGCATTCCGACCTACATAAGCATCAAAGTTGATTTCAGAAGCTGAAGAAGATGAAGTTTCTTCCACAGCTTCGCCGGCACAACCAGATAATACCAGCTGTGCTACCAAAACATAAAAAGCTAAACGAAGAAACTTCATCTTATGATAATTTTAAATTCATTATTTTTATCTATCCCAAGGTTCAGTACAATCGATCGGAGTATCCAGTTCCCAATCTGTAACTGTAGCATCGAATTCGATTGGAAGACCAAGGGTCAAGTTAATCATATATGCCTTACCCGGCTCGAAATCATTTGAAAGTTGCTTATGAACCGTATTTGTAATTGGATTCTGTGTATCATTCTTATATGTTATAGTGTACGTTACGATAACATAAAGTTTATCTGTTCCTGTTTTGAATTTCTGTGGAATTACAAACAAATAATCTTCATTCTCTGCTCTGTTATCATTAGGATGTTTTAGATCTGTACCAGTTACAGTAGAAGATCCAGAGAACCAATCAAAATTTTGTCTGTCAGCAGCATATTCTGACCAAAGATCTAATGCCGTATTTGTCTTAGACAAATCTATTTTTCCCGATGTGTAGAAAGCCTTCGTAGCTCCATTAGGAGATCCTGCCAATGTAATCTTAGTCAAGTTAAAAGTTGCATTAGAAGAATAATCTCCAGATAACTTTACTTTATAACCAAGTTTAGACAAAGCATGAGCAAATTGGAATTTCACTTTATTTCCTGTACTAGAAATATTATCCTTTGCCTGACCAACAGCATTAGCATACAACAAATCTTTCTGATTTGTAATATTGGAATCAACTATAAAAGTAAGTTTTTGATTATCTTTCGTTACTATATTATCATATTGACTATCATATGGAGCATAAGCCAAGAAATCAATATGACCTTGTGTTGGCCAAAACCTAAGGGGAGAATATGTCCACTTTGATTTTGTTTTATCATAAGTTACCTGCTGGTTCTTAAACAAGTTATTACCATAAGCTGGAGTTCCTTCAGCAGTAGAGCTATAGTTACCAAACACACCAAAACCTTCAGTTGATTCCTGAAGGGCTTTAATATCCACCACGCTACCACGTGAACCATTTACAGCAACTGCACTTCTTCCACAATAGCCATCAAAACTGATAGCCTCATTCTTAGAAGAATTGTCTGAAAGACTATTCAAGTCATCGCTTGAACAACTTACCAATGTCAACGCTGCCATTGCAGCAATACCCATAAAAAATTTCTTATCCATATCTGTTTTAATTTTGAAATTATACTAATCTATTATTACTCTTTTACTATTTTTATCTGATTCTTATCACTTTTACTACAGTTCTATATCAATATCCTCAGGTTTACCCCAATCCTTGATCGTGACGTCAAAACCGCCAGAACTTCCTTCCGAAGGCTTCACATCAGGTAAAGGTTTCGGCAACTCAACATCAACATGGAGAGAAGAAAAATAACCTAACTCCGATGAATTTTCATCTTTCTTAAACTTATCTCCTACCGCAAACTGATAATCTACCTGCGTCTTTTTGTCTATCAACAAAGCTGAAAAAGACAGCTTATTGTTTTCTGCATCAAGATGGGCAGTTTCTGGTAGGCCAAAACATTTAAACGATGTCTTCAACGTTCCTAGTGTCGCGTCATTCTTATCTATCGTTTTCGTCCAGGACTCCAGAAGATAAGTCACCTTACTCTGAAGCGGCTTCCCCTGTCCCAGCAGAAATCCATCTGAAATACCAGTTAAGGATCCTCTCGCAGAATACAGGTTTCCTATACCTGGAACTTTCACGTTGACCTGGATATGCGAAAGCACATTCCTTGGCGTTAAAGTAGCCTCAGAATAGTCTCCAGAGACATCGAATTCATCAAGTTTATCAGAGGCAAGCCACTCGGGCTCAACCCCTATCTGTTCATCATCTCCACGCGAGTACCAGCGCGATGTTGTATGCAGTACCACAGCTCGCGCTGTCTCGTAAGAGTCCATTCCCAGAAAGTCGAGTGTACCAAACTCGGTCGTACTCTGGTTGAATACCAGTACACGATATTTTCCAGGTTCCAAGGAAAAGTCGGCATGAGTTATCTCATTAGTCAAGACTGTATGCGGAGCACCACCTGACCAGGGAAACACCATGACCGTCATACCTGTAGGCACCTCTTTATCAAACAAACGCCAATCCACATTAATCCGCACCAATCTACGGCCATCCTTTGGCGGACAACTGGAATAGTCATCATAAATGCAAGAAGTAAGCGAAATGATAAGGAGCCAACAGTACAAGAATAGTTCTATACATCTTTTACATCTTTTCATGAACGCTTCATATTTTATAAATCTTCTTTTCTAGTTATTATATTCATTTCAAAATTCCTGGTGCAAAAGTACAATATAAAATTGAATTAGGTCTTAAGCAATATTTAATAAAAGTTAAATGATACATAAGATAACATTTTTGTTACATCACAAAAAAAATGCCAGTAGCCACCTCTTTAGCAAACAATTAAAAACCTCCAATCGAACCAATCGATTGGAGGTTTCATTTCTATCATTTACAGCAACCAGGCAGTAAAAACACTACCGGCTGCAACTATTCATACATTATCTGCTCAGCCAAGCCTCCGGATTGAGTTTGGCAGTCTCCTTGCGAAGCTGGAACTGGAGGATGTTATCAGAGCCAACACTACCCAAAGCCTGACGGGTACTTACCTTCTGACCTTTATGAACGCTGACCGATTTCAGATTACAGTAAACAGAGATGTAGGCACCATGACGGACCAGCACGTTCCACATGCCACCATAACCGAAGACGGCACTCACCTCACCATCGTAGATGCTGCGAGCCACACAACCCGGCTTGCCCTGGATATTGATACCCTTATTGTCGAGCGTTACACCCTTCAAACCTTCTACATGATACTGACCGAAATGACTCACCACACGGTAACTGCCGCTGATAGGCATCGGCAATCGGCCACGGTTAGCCTCGAATCCACCGCTCAGCATGCGGTCTACCGAACTCAAGGTAGAAGCCTCCTGTGCCTCCTTCCTGGCAGCGGCAATCTCACGGGTACTGCGTTCCGCATCCATCTTCGCCTTCAACTCGGCAGCCCGTCTTTCAGCCTCCGCCTTTCTTGCAGCCTGTTCGGCAGCAGCCTCACGGGCAGCCTGTTCTGCGGCGGCACGCTTGGCAGCCTCGGCAGCAGCACGCGCCCTAGCCTGCGCTCTTGCCTTCGCCTTAGCCTCAGCCTGGGCAGCAGCCTCCTCCTGAGCCTTTCTTGCAGCCTCGGCAGCCAGTCTTGCTTCTTCGGCAGCCTTTCTGCGGGCAGCTTCGGCAGCAGCCTCACGCGCCTTGGCTTCGGCTATACGACGGGCATTCTCCCTGGCAGCAGCCTCGGCAGCAGCTTTCTTGCGAGCCAGTTCCTCGGCACGCTTCTTGGCGGCAGCAGCGGCAGCAGCCTTTCGCTTAGCCTCGGCAGCAGCACGGGCTCTCGCCTTGGCAACTTCCCGAGCAATCAGACGGTCAATCTGTGCATTGATTGCCGCATCTTTCTGACGCTGGTCGGCAATCACAGCCTGAATGGTCTTCTGCTGTTTCTGCAGTCCCTGCACCATTTCCTGCTGCTGGGTCTGCTTACCTTCCAATGCCGTCTTCTCCTGCTTACCCTTATATAATAAGGTGTTCTTATGTCCCTTTACATGCTGCAACTGCTGGTGCTTCTCGTTCACCTGCTTCTGCTTAGCCTTTACAGCCTCGCCCTGCACCTTCTGATAGGAAGAATACTGGCGGATGAAGGAAAGGCGGCGATACATCTGTGTCAGATTCTTGGCACTGAAGATGAACATCAGCTTGTCCTGAACCGTATGATGACGGCTCATATAGCGCATGGAACGGATATACTTGTTCTTACGGTCCTGCAACTGTTGCTGAAGCGTTTTCAACTGTGCCTGCAGAATGCCGATATTGCCGTCAATATGATGGATATCCTTCTGGATACCGTCAATCTTCTTCTGACGCTGGTCTATTTCTCCGTTCAGCGCCATCAGGTCTTCAAGACGTTTCTTCACATCCGCCTTATTTCTCTGCAAAGCCTGCTCCTGTTCTCTGATCTTCTTCCGGATAGAAGCGCGCTGTCCCTGCAAACCTCGGATAGAGGCATTACTATAGGTTGCCGCCTTGCGTTCTGCTCTGGTTGACGCAGCTGATTTGGATGTTTTTCTGGACACATGCCTTCTGCTGTTCTTCTTTCTGGCAGGAGTAGCAGCCTTCTTTTTCGCAGTTACGGCAGTCTTCCTCACCGGCTTCTTCTGGGCAGTATGGTTCTGCGCAAAAGGTGCGAGCGAGAAGGTGATTGCCATGATGAATAATAAGATTCGCTTCATTTCTTATATTAAAAACCCATGTTCTATAATTTCAAACTCTTGATGAGTATTTACATACTCAATATCTTCCTGAGCACATCAGTTGGAGAAATCTGCTTGTATTTGCCCGAAATCTCGGTCTGAGTGCTCCATTTGCTGTCGGTCTTCACCTGATTCAATTCCAGATTGATCTTAGCCTCCTGCTTTTTCCTGGTAGCAGTAGTGGTCATCGACAGATTCAGGGAGGCAGGGAACATCTTGACGCCTACACTCTTGAAGTTGCCGTAGTCGACGTGGAGATTGGAGGTGCCGTTCTGCGTACTCTTATAGACAACATCTGCTGCTGTGATACGGCCGGTAGTGCGGTTGGCTGTCCAGGCATAGGTCATATTGCCGTTCCTGAAACTAACCGGCACAGCATCTCCTGCCACATCCAGTCTGGCATCAAACTTCTTCAGGTCTGATTCCTTCACGGTCCTTTCGCCCGGCAGGAGCAGCTGGTTCCAGAAGAGAGCCTGCAGAGAATAGAAGGAGATGCCCTGCTTCTTGAGGAAGTCTACCTGGGTATAATCTGCCTTGATATATTCCTTGTGCAGACGGTCGATGATAAGTACATGGTCGGGAGTAAACTCCAGACGGCCCACCTCTGTACCTAAGATAGGAATAAAGAGCTGGATGCGGATGATTTCATCCTTACGCATGCTCAGTTTGCCCGGCACGGTAATATCCTTATCACCAGCCTGGAGAGTAAACGACATGTTGCCTACAATATTCTTGGTATACACCTGATTGTCTGAAACCTTCTGTACGAAAGCCAACTTCTTGAGAGTCTCACTCTGACGAGAGTCAGAACCCTTGGTGGCATTCTCTTTCTGATGACTGGCTGATGTGGAGCCAGAGCCCTGTACATTCTTGCTGGTTCCGCAAGAACCGAGGAGCAGGATGCTGCAGGCTGCGGCAAGCAGCATCATCTTATTCTTCTTCATTATATATTTCATCTTTCCTGATTTTTCTACTTTCCGTTTATTTCTTCTTACCTTTTCTAACTGACTTTTTCGTAGCGGCAGGTTTCTGCTTTGGCGCATTACGCTTCTTCAGTTCTTCTTCGGTTATATATTGTCTGTTCTTAATCTTCCATGCCAACACCTCAGTCTGGTTCTCGCCGGTATAGGCTTTCTTCCAGAAATCTACGGATTCATCGGTCATACCATTCATATAATAGATATCGCCGGCATGTTCCAGAACCGTACTGTTATCTGCGGTGGAATCGCGGTTTTTGAGTGCCTGATCTATATAGGTCTTGGCATCAGCATAGCGTTCTTCCATAAAGAGAATCCAAGCATAGGTATCCAGATAAGTACCGTTGTTCGGCTCTGCCTTGATGGTCTTGTAGCTCATCGACTCAGCCTTATGCAGGTCAACGCCCTTCTCGCTCAGATAGTAGGCATAGTTGTTCAGCGCCATCACGTTGTCATCTTTCCATTGCAGGCAGGAGTCGTAAGCCGCAAAGGCTTCCTGCTCTTCACCTTTCTTATGAAGGATATCGCCGGTTACGGCATAGAGGTCAGAAACCAGGTTAGCCGGCGACTGTGCATTCACCTGCGCCAATCCGAGACGGAACTCACGGAGCGCCTCGTCTTCCTTATCTTTCTGATAATACGCCATTCCACCGAAGTAATAGAACACCATTTCTTCGGGATTATACTCCTGAGCCGCCTTACATTGCTGGGAAACCAGGTCATATTTCTTCTCGTTCCAGAGCATCTGTACGAGTTGCATTCTGGCATTCACGTTATCCGGAGCTATGGTAAGCACCTTTTCGAAGGCACGGCAAACAGAGTCGGCCGGCATCTTCTTCAAACTCATATAAGCAGCTCTCATCTCTGCCACTTCGGCTGACGGATGAGCCACGTTGAGCGCCTTGTCAAACAGCGCAATCACCTTGGTAGAATCGCCCCCTTCGCTCTCGTTCTTCTGAATGAAAGAGCGGTACATCATCACCTTGGTCTCCAGATCCGATTTCGGACTCATCAATATCTTATCGAGCATCTGCTCGGCAAGCTGCTCCTGATGGGTGGCATTATAATAGTCGTAAAGCGACATCTGGGCATAGGAATTGTCAGGCTCTTCCTTCAGCACATCGGTAAAGCACTTGTAAGCTTCCTTCTGGCGGTCGTGCTGTACGAGCCAGTTGCCCAGCATTGTCTTGTACTGCATATCCAGCGGATGCTGGTCTACCAGCGACTTCAGTTTCTGATAGGCAGCCTTCTTGTCGTTCATCAGTTCATAAACTCTCATTTTAGAGAGGGTGAACTGTTCGCTTTCACCTTCTTCCACCTCAAGACGCGAAATGGTTTTGAGTACTGATTTATAATCCTTATTCTGGGAATAAAGCTGAACCAGGATGCGGAGGGCATCGGTATTATCGTGGTTTCTGGCATACAGATCCTCATAGGCATTGATGGCAAGATCGTATTTCTGGCTACCTATATAATATCTGCCCAACTGCTCTGCATAGGTCTGGTTTTCCGGATTCAGTTCTATTGCCTTCTGCATATAGGCAAGTGCCAGGGAATCCTGCTTGAGCTGAGAATAGAAAAGCGACTCATAGAAATAGGTTTCAGCCGCCTTCGGGTCAATCTTCCGGGCATGCTCAAAGAGGTCGAAAGCTGCCGAATAATTGCCGGCAGCCTGCTGGCGCGCTCCCTCTAGGAAGAAATAGTTGTAGCGCTGGCGGTCGTTCGGAGAGAGATGATCCTCCTGAACCGCCGGCTTCTGAACCGGCTGCACCTTCTTCTTACGGGCAAGCGACGGCATGGCTACCGAACCCAGCAAGACCAGCCCCATTGCCCAACTGATATTTCTAAGATTCATCTTCACGATTCTAATCCTTTCTATTCTATCTTTAATAATCTGTTATTTTACACCCGTATGACCGTATCCGCCGGCTCCACGTTCGGTTTCATCGAGCTCATTAACCTCGATGAAATCGCATTGTTCGTGCTTGGCCAGCACCATCTGGGCTATACGTTCGCCATCGTTGATAACGAAATCCTCTGTAGAGAAATTGATGAGCAGAACCATGATTTCACCGCGATAATCGGCATCGATGGTTCCCGGCGTATTCAGTACAGTAATGCCATGCTTCAAAGCCAGACCGCTGCGAGGACGGATCTGCGCTTCATAACCTGCAGGCAAAGCCATATAAAGACCGGTTGGCACCAGTCGCCTCTCCATAGGATGAAGCACGATTGCCTCATCGATGTTTGCACGCAAATCCATGCCGGCACTCTGAGGTGTGGCAAACGCAGGTAGAGGCTGATGCCCCTTGTTGATAATCTGTACTTTTATCATGACTTTTTCTTTTTTATCTGTGTCTGAGTTTAATAATCTGCAAAAATAAGCAATTTTGATGGAATAAATGAATTTTTGAGGATAAAAACATGTAATTTATCATATTTTATTTTGATTTGTGCTTACTTTAGTGTATTTTTGCGCTACAGAATCAAGTAATACAATAATATGGAATGGAAACAACTGATATCCAACAAGCGTTTCGGACAGGAGCATAAGCATGCCGAGCGCCATGATGATCGCTCTGAATTCAAGCGCGATTACGACCGTCTTATCTTTTCATCGGCATTCCGCCGCCTACAGAACAAGACGCAGGTTTTCCCTTTGCCGGGCAGCATCTTCGTTCACAACCGCCTCACCCACAGTCTGGAGGTGGCGAGTGTGGGCATGTCGATAGGTAACGACATTTCCCGACGTGTGATCCAAAAGCGGCCTAAACTGAAGGATACGCTCGTTGAGGAGATAGGTACCATTGTAAGTGCAGCCTGTCTGGCACATGATTTGGGCAATCCGCCTTTCGGTCATTCCGGCGAGAAAGCCATCCAGACTTTCTTCTCAGAAGGACCGGGTCAGAAGATAAAATCAATGGTTTCATCGGAGTTTTGGGATGATATTACGCATTTCGAAGGCAACGCAAATGCCTTCAGAATCCTGACCCACCGGTTCAAGGGGCGCCGTCAGGGAGGCTTCGTGATGACCTATTCCATGCTTGCTTCCATCGTAAAATACCCGTTTGCAAGCAGTCTTGCCGGCAACCACGGCAAATTCGGTTTCTTTGCTTCCGAAGCGGAGTCTTACAGGAAAATTGCCGATGAATTGGGCATTTTTTGCAAATCTGCACCGGGTGAGCCTCTCAAATATGCCCGCCATCCACTTGTATATATGGTAGAAGCTGCCGACGATATCTGCTACGAAATCATGGACATTGAAGACTCCCATAAGCTCAAGATTCTTTCCTTTGCCGAGACGGAGCACTTACTGCTGAGTTTCTTCGATGAAGATATCCAGCAGAAGATACGCCAGCGCATCATCGACGAAGAAATGACTGACGAAAACGAGAAAGTGGTTTACATGAGAGCCAGCGTCATCGGCAAACTGGAGAACGAATGTGTGGCAGCCTTCCTGGCGCACGAGGAAGAAATCCTTGCCGGAACTTTCGAGGGCAGTCTCATCGACCACATTTCCGAGCGCCAGAAAAAGGCATACAAGGAATGTGAGAAGATCTCCTACTCTAAGATTTACCAAAGCAAGCCGGTGCTCGACATAGAACTGTCGGGTTATCAAATCATGGCAACTCTGATGGAGGTTTTCATAGAGGCAGCCGTCAACCCATCGCGTTTCTACTCCAAGCAGCTCTTGCGCCGGGTAAGCAGCCAGTATGATATAGAGAACGAGAATCTGGAGGAGCGCATCATGGCGGTAATTGATTATATCAGCGGCATGACCGACATCTATGCGCTCGACATCTATCAGAAGATCAACGGAATCAGTCTGCCTATTGTATAAGGGAAAATGTAAGGGATAAAACAGATCTTAAACTAAAAAAATAACACGGACAATTTGATTTGTCCGTGTTATTTTTTTCTTCTTATTTTAAAAACACCCCGTATAACGGCATGTTGGTGATATTAGCCTGCTGACGATAAGGCAACATAGAATAACGGATGGCTGAAATATCCGGATGCTCCAGCAGATAATGATGAAGGGAGGTTGCCTTGACGCTTGTACCCCCTTTTACCTCAATAGGCAATAAGACACCATCACGCTGAATCAGAAAATCCATTTCCATACGAGAAGTATCGGAACTGTAATAATAAATATGCTGCAATCCGGATGCAAGCAACTGCTGCAACACATACTGTTCCGTAAAAGCTCCTTTATATTCAGTAAATACCGCATCACCCAAAAGAACCTCCTTGGCAGGCGTATCAGCCATCGCGCCCATCAAACCGCAATCGCATAAATAGAGCTTAAACGCTGATAAATCTTCATAAAACTTCAGAGGCAACTCCGGCTTCGATACCTTTGTTATCTTATACACCAGTCCAGCATCCACCAGCCACTGGATGGCAAGTTCAAATTCCTTGGCCCTACCGCCCTTCTTCAATACACCATAGACAAACTTTTTGTTCTCCTTCGACAACTGCCCCAGAATGGATTGCCAAACCATATCAATTCGGGGCACTTCCTGTGATGGAGCATGCTTGGAGAAATCACTGGCATAGTTGGAAAGAATCTCGTTCTGCAGGCTGCGCACCTGATTGAGCAACTTATTTTCAGCAAAAGCCTTTACCACTTCGGGCATGCCACCTACATAATAATATTGTCGCAGCAAATCCTTCAGTTTTTCGTGAAAAGCATTCATCAGTTCATAATCATGGCTGTGCATCAGTTTCAGCAACTGCTCCTCGCCCATCGCCATGAGAAACTCCTCGAAATCCATCGGAAAGAGACGTAAGGTCTGCACCTTGCCTACAGGAAACGAGACTCCTGCATGCAAAGCGACTCCCAGCAGAGAACCAGCTACTACAATATGATATTCCGGGGCATCTTCACAGAAATATTTCAAAGCCTCTAAAGCCTGCGGGAATGCCTGCACTTCATCCAGAAAAATAAGAGTTTTGCCTGGAATAATATCTACCCCAGTCAAAGCACTTAAACCCTGAATGATTCTGGCAACGTCAAAATCGCCCGAATAGATAGCTTGCAGGTTTACATTCCTATCGCAACTTACGTAAGCCAGACTATCAAATTCCTGCCTACCGAATTCCTTAAGGACATAAGTCTTTCCACATTGTCGTACACCATTAAGAATCAATGGCTTGTGGTGTTCCTGACTCTTCCATTCCAGAAGCTGTTCATATACCTTTCTCTTCATATCTTTACACTTTTAGACACATAAAAATGCCAGAACGATACACTTTTCGACACATGAAACCATGCTATCATTACACTTTCTGACACATAAAACCTGCGCAAAGATACACTTTTCGACACATAAAACCAAAATTCCGCTGCCTTTTCCGAGATTCATTAAGACTATTTAACCCAAGTTGTTTTGCCCCATACGCCCTGGGCTAGGAGCTTCTGCCCTTTCAGGGCGTGTGGGGACATGATGGTGTTCTGATGCCTGGGGCGTGTGAAGCTTACATGCGAAACTTGAATTAAATACCTTTTTCCTTATAAATCAAATTATTGGCTCCGCTCGTAATCTTCAGAGCCTCAGGATGTTCCTTAATAAAACTGTTGATATGGCGAACTCGCTTCTCTTCCAAAATCTCATCGATGGCGATGAGGATACCGGTCTCCTCCACATCACCAAAACCATAGTTGATGGCGGTACCGAAAAGCTTCATCGTAGGACTCAGACTCATGTAGGCATTAACAAGAGGAGGAATATTATAACCCAACTTGCGAACTTCACGGTTCAGGATGCGATAGTCTGCCTTGAAGTCATCTTCTGTAAAGATGGCAGCCAAATCACTCTCTGGAGTATCCAATTTCAGCGGTTTCATCGGGAGTACGAGGTTCTCCTTGTCATCGAAATGCTTCTTGAGGAAATAGAGAATCATGTCGCGGCCACGACGGATGTAAGACGGATACATCGTCATCTTGCCGAAGAAATATTTTACTTCCGGATAGAGAACCGTCAAAGCGCCCAAACCATCCCAGAGATTGTCGAGAGCAAAGATGCTCTTGGTGTTGGTACGCACATTCTGATATTCGAGCGAAACGAAGGAACGGCCCAACTCTACGGTATAAGGCATATACTCCTTGAGGAACTTGTCGGAGAAATGGAACATGTGGCTGGTTGCCAGCTTAGGCTGTCCCTTCTCATCAAGCTGCCAGTCCCTACCCAGGAGATAACGGTAACCGCCGATAATCTCATCGGCTTCAGGATTCCAGACTATCAGCTGCTTGTAACAGTTGTCACCAAAGTCGAACTCATCAAGATCCATAGATTTGCCCGTTCCGCCTCCCGCTTCGCGGAAAGCGATTTCACGAAGTCGACCAATCTCTTTCAGCACATTAGGCGAATCATTTGCCGTAACGATGTAAATCTCGTTATGGCTCTTATTGGTCATTCTCAGTTGCTTGTCGGGTGTAAGCTCGCTCTTCAGGAGCTCACGGTCAATCGGTTGGATGATTTCTTCTTCCATATTACTCTTCTTCTATGCTATGATTCTACGATTTCGTTAATATAAAACAATGTTCCCGGGTTTTGCAAACCATTAAAGTTCATAAACCCTGTCTTCAACATACTGCGCCCACTCGGTAGCCGACTTGCTCTTATCAAAAGTCTGCCAAGGAATCGGTTTGCCGATGGAGATGCGGAAATGCTTGCCCACATTCCTGTACATCTCGTCAACCAGAAACAGCATGGCGAGATTGAACGGCAGATACTTGTCGCTAAATCGGGCGATGCGGTAGAAACGTTCAGAGTTGCACCCTCCGAAATGGATAGGCACCACATCGCGCTGATATTCTATACTCTTAGAGATAAACGTCTTCTTCCAAGGCAGGTCGTGGATGGTTCCATCCTTGCGCTTGCGGCTGTTCAAGCCTGCCGGAAACATCAGCATGTGGTTGTCACTCTTGAAGCCCGCCTCCACCATCCGTGGGAAATCGCGACTCTGGCGACCCGTCTTGTTGATGCCGATACTTACAGGTTTCAAACCCGGCAAGTTGAGCAGAAGATCATTCACCAGATAGCGGAACTTGCCATCATAGTGCTTGCCGATGATGGAACCGAGACATACACCGTCCTGTCCGCCCAGAGGATGATTGGAAACAAAGGTATAGAGTTTGCCGTCGTTCTTGTCAGGCAGGTTTTCCAAGCCTACGATTTCAACATCCATCTTCAGATAGCGCACACATTCGGTGAGCCATTCAGTACCTGAAAGGCCACGGCTCTCCCACAAGAACCTGTTCACCTCGTCCTCGTGAATAATCTTCTTGAGCCAGGAAACCAGGAAGCGCGGTACGAATTTCACCTTGCTTCCCATCTTGCTCTTAAGAATCTTATCTATGTCTATCGTTTTCTCTATTGATTCACTCATGTTTGCTAAAACTTATATAAGTTAGTGCAAAAGTAACTCAACTTTTTCAAATACGTGCCATTTTTTCCAAAAAAATAGCAAAAAAGCGAAATTTTATTAGTTTTTTTAAACTATCACGACAAATCGAGCCCATTTTGCACGTATTTTTGCAAAAACATCACACTTGATGAGACCAAAAAGGCGATGCCCGAAACTGAAAGGTGAAGTTGACCAAAAACAACTTTTTCATTAAGTTTTATAAATTTTGTGGGAAAATGTAAGGCTATATGGAGATTTTTATGTACCTTTGAACCCAAATTTATACATTAATAAGTACGCACGCAATATTATAACGCGATAAGACAGCAAAAAGATATATGATAAAGACAGCAGAAACATATCACGTACCGGTGCTCCTCAAGGAGAGCGTTGACGGGTTGAACATACAGCCAGGAGGCATCTATGTAGACGTAACCTTCGGTGGTGGCGGACATTCCAGAGAGATTCTGTCGCGCCTGACTGAGGGAGCGCACCTGTACAGTTTCGACCAGGATGCCGATGCAGAGCGCAACGTGGTGGCAAACGAGAACTTCACCTTCGTATGCTCCAACTTCAGATTCCTGAAAAACTGGATGCGCTACTACGGGGTAGACGGACTCGACGGACTGTTAGCCGACCTGGGCGTATCGAGCCACCACTTCGATGACGAGACCCGCGGTTTCTCCTTCCGTTTCGACTCCCCACTCGACATGCGCATGAACAAGCGTGCAGGCAAGACTGCTGCCGACATCGTAAACGAATATGACGAAGGTGCCCTTGCCGACATCTTCTACCTATACGGTGAGCTGAAGAACTCGCGCCGCATCGCCTCGGCACTCGTCAAGGCAAGAACCGAGAAGCCCATCCTTACCACCAAAGACTTCATGGCAGCCGTAGAGCCCCTCTTCAAGCGGGAACGCGAGAAGAAAGACATGGCAAAACTCTTCCAGGCGCTGCGCATAGAAGTGAACCACGAGATGGACGCCCTGAAAGAGATGCTCCGCTCAGCCACGGAACTTCTGAAACCGGGAGGCCGACTCAGCGTCATCACCTATCACTCGCTGGAAGACAGAATCGTAAAGAACATGATGAAAGCGGGCAATGCAGAAGGCAAGATAGAGCAGGACTTCTTCGGAAGAATAGAAACCCCTTTCAAACTCGTGAACAACAAGGTAATCGTTCCCGATGCCGACGAGCAGGAAAGGAATCCTAGGAGCAGAAGCGCCAAACTAAGAATAGCAGAAAAGAAATGATAAACGATAAAGACATAAACATCAGTGAGAAGCCTATAGCCGAAGAAAAGGCACAGGCATCACAGGAACCGCCAAAGCAGGAAACTCCGCAGCAGGAGCCACAGCAGCAGGAGGCTCCACAGGCTTCGCTCAAGGAAGTGATTGCCAAGCAAGCCATTGAGGAAGAGGCGTCAGGATCATCGAGCTTTACGCTGCGAAAGATTCTGGGTGGAGACATTCTTACCGCACAAATCATACGCCGGCAGATATGGCTCGTTATCCTCATCGTGTTTTTTGTCATTATCTACATATCCAACCGATACAATATCCAGAACGATATCATCGAGTTGGACAAACTGCAGAAAGAACTGCAAGACACCAAATACAAAGCACTGTCTACAAGCAGCCAGATAACAGAGAAGAGTCGTGAAAGTAATGTGCTCGACATGCTGAAGAACAACAAAGACAGCGTGCTGCACATCGCCACCCAACCTCCATACATCATAAACGTACCCGAAGAATGAGCAGCAAATTTGATCACAAGAAAGTAATGCCCCGCTACAGCGCCATCGCCATCATCATGACGATTTTCGCCATAGCCGTAGTGGGTAAAGCGCTCTACATCATGACCGCCAAGCATGATTACTGGATGAAGGTGGCAGAACGGCAGAAGAAGGATTCCGTGACCGTAAAGCCAAACCGAGGCAACATCTTGAGCTGCACAGGACAGCTGATGGCAAGTTCGCTGCCGGAGTTTAAGGTTTTCATGGACTTCAAGGCGCTGAAAGATGCAGAAAACGACTCGCTGTGGGATGCCAAGCAAGACTCCATCTGTCTTTGCCTGCACCAGATATTCCCGAACCTGAGCGAGTCTGATTTCAAGAAGCACCTCACCGAAGGTCGCGCCAAGATGAGCCGCCACTGGCCGGTTTATCCGAAGCGTGTAGACTATAACACCTTCACCGAGATAAAGAACATCCCTGTATTCCGCCTGAAACCCTACCAGAGCGGTTTTCACTGGGAAGAATATAATGCCCGAACCAGAACTTACGGTTCGCTGGCAGGCCGTACCATCGGAGCCATGTATGGCGCCAAGGATACCGCCCGCTTCGGTCTGGAGCTGAGTTACGACTCCATTCTGCGAGGCACCAACGGTATCGTGCATCGCCGCAAGGTTCGCAACAAGTTCCTCGACATTACCGATACCCCTCCTATTGACGGAGCCGATATCGTGACCACCATCGATGTGAGCATACAAGACCTTGCCGAACGCTCACTCATCGACGAGCTGAAGGAAATCAACGCCAATGTGGGTGTAGCCATCGTGATGGATGTACCTACGGGCGACATCAAGGCCATCGTAAACATGGAGAAATGTTTCGACGGCGAATACAGAGAAATCCACAACCATGCCGTGAGCGACCTTCTGGAGCCAGGTTCGGTGTTCAAGCCAGCCTCTATCCTCGTAGCGCTGGACGACGGAGTGGTAGACACGACCTATCACGTAGAAACCGGTGGCGGTATATGGCCGATGTACGGCAGAGAAATGAAAGACCACAACTGGCGAAAAGGCGGATACGGAATGCTGACCCTCGCACAGACCCTGTGGTACAGTTCGAACATCGGTGTGAGCCGCATCATAGACGACCATTACCGCAACAACCCAGAGAAATTCGTAAAGGGTATCTACCGTACCGGTCTGCACGACGACCTGAAGATTCCACTGGTGGGAGCAACACCAGCCAGAATCCGCATGCCGCACAGAAACAAGAACGGACAATATGACAACTGGGCAAAGACCAGTTTGCCATGGATGAGTATCGGATATGAGACCCAGGTACCGCCTATCTCTACCCTCACCTTCTACAACACCATCGCCAACAACGGCAAGATGATGCGACCAAGATTCGTGAGCAAGGTAATGAAGAACGGAGAAACCATCATGGAATTTCCTCCTGAAGTGATGCGCCAGCAGATAGCCAAGGAGAAGAGCATCAAGGAGCTGCAAACCATCCTGGAACAGGTGGTAAGCGTGGGACTGGGAAAGAAAGCCGGTTCGCCAAACTTCAAAGTGGCAGGAAAGACCGGTACAGCCCAGATTTCAAAAGGTGCCGGTGGATATAAGAGTGGCGGAACCAGCTATCTCATCAGTTTCGCAGGCTACTTCCCTGCCGATGCGCCACGCTACAGCTGTATCGTCTGCATACAGAAATCCGGTTTGCCTGCTTCGGGCGGTACGATGTGCGGTAAGGTCTTCCATCAGATTTCAGAAGGCATCATGGCGCAGAGTCTGAAAGTTGACGTAAAGGACGCCCGCGACTCAGCATCCGTCTTCGTTCCTGACGTAAAGGCAGGCAATATCCTTGCTGCCAACTATGTGCTCAGCCACCTCGGCATCAAGACCAATGCCAACTGGAGTGGCAGCTATGCCGACGGCAACCCTATCTGGGGCAAGGCAGAGCGCGTGGGTAACCACAGCATCAAGCTCATCAGGGAGAAGCAATACGGCAAGACGATCGTACCCGACATTACCGGAATGGGAGCCCGAGACGCTATCTACAATATGGAGAGCCGGGGCATCAAGACCCAGATTATAGGTAGAGGAAAGGTAGTAAAGCAGAGTCTGGTGCCGGGAACGGTCATCAAGAAAGGTGCCGTATGCAGCATTGTGCTCGAATAAAACTCAGAAACAGTTATCTGAAACCCTATATATAATAAGGTGCAGATAAAGAAATATATAGAATATAAAACAGAAACAGGATATGAAGTTACAAGAATTACTCAAAAACATCGAGCCGGTTCAGATAATCGGCGATGCTGATGTAGAGGTTACGGGAGTAAACATCGACTCTCGCAAGATTAAGGAAGGTCATCTCTTCGTTGCCATGAAGGGAACGCAGGTTGACGGTCACAAGTTTATTCCAAAGGCATTGGAACTGGGCGCAAAGTCGGTTTTGTGCGAAGACATGCCTGAAGAGAAAGTTGAGGGCGTAACTTACATTCAGGTCGCTTCGACCGAGGATGCTGTCGGCAAGGTAGCAACCCTCTTCTACGGCGACCCTTCAAGAAAGCTCAAACTGGTAGGCGTAACAGGTACCAATGGTAAGACCACCATTGCCACCTTATTATATAATATGTTCCGCAAGTTCGGCCATAAGTGTGGCTTGCTCTCTACCGTCTGCAACTACATTGAGGACGAGGCTATCCCTGCCGACCATACCACCCCAGACCCTATCGAACTGAACATGCTCCTGGGCAAGATGGTAGAGGCTGGCTGCGAGTATGCCTTCATGGAGTGCTCTTCTCACGCCATCGCACAGAAGCGTATCGGAGGTCTGCAGTTTGCCGGAGGCTTGTTCACCAACCTGACCCGCGACCACCTCGATTACCACAAGACATTCGAGAACTACCGTAACGCCAAGAAGGCTTTCTTCGACGGACTGCCTAAGACAGCCTTTGCCATTACCAATGCCGACGACAAGAACGGCATGATCATGGTACAGAACACCAAGGCTACCGTGAAAAACTACTCTACCCGCAGCATGGCAGACTTCAGAGCCAGGATTCTGGAGTGTCACTTCGGCGGCATGTATCTGGAGATTGACGGCAGAGAAGTGGGCGTACAGTTCATCGGTAAGTTCAACGTGAGCAACCTGCTCGCCGTATATGGTGCAGCCATTATGCTCGGCAAGAAGCCAGAGGATGTACTCGTAGTGATGAGTACCCTTCACAGCGTAAGCGGAAGACTGGAACCAATCCAGTCACCAGAAGGTTATACCGCCATTGTTGACTATGCCCATACACCAGATGCACTGGAGAACGTATTGAACGCCATCCACGAAGTACTCGAAGGAAAGGGCGGAGAAGTCATCACCGTTTGCGGTGCCGGTGGCAACCGTGACAAGGGCAAGCGCCCATTGATGGCACAGGAGGCTGTAAAGCAGAGCGATAAGGTAATCATCACCAGCGACAACCCACGTTTCGAAGAGCCACAGGACATCATCAACGACATGCTTGCCGGACTCAATGCCCAGCAAATGAAGAAGGTAATCAGCATCGTAGACCGCAAGGAAGCCATCCGCACAGCCTGCATGCTGGCAAAGAAGGGCGACGTGATTCTCGTAGCCGGTAAGGGACACGAAGATTACCAGGAGATCAAGGGCGTAAAGCACCACTTTGATGATAAGGAGGTGATTCGCGACATCTTCGGAATTTCACAGAAGTAAAAGCAATCAAGAAAAGAAAGAAAAATGTTATACTATCTCTTTAGATTTCTGGAGCAGTGGGGCATCTCAGGTTCTCACATGTGGGGCTACATCTCATTCCGTGCCCTGCTTGCGCTGATTTTATCATTGGTAATCTCTGCCTGGTTCGGCGAGAAATTCATCAAGTATCTCAAGAGCAAGCAAATTACAGAGACACAGCGCGATGCCAGCATCGACCCGTTTGGTGTCAAGAAGATTGGCGTTCCTTCTATGGGTGGTGTCATCATCATCCTGGCTATCCTCGTACCGGTACTGTTACTCGGACGTTTGCGCAACATCTATCTGATTCTGATGATCATCACCACCGTATGGCTCGGCTTTCTCGGTGGAATGGACGACTTCATCAAGATATTCAAGCGCGACAAGGAGGGATTGAAGGGCAAATATAAGATTATAGGACAGATTGGCATCGGCCTGATCGTGGGACTGGTACTCTGGTCTTCACCTGATGTAAAGATGAACGAGAACCTCGCCATTGAGCAACAGGGACAGGAAACGGTGGTAAAGCATCGTACAGAAGCAAGAAAATCGCTGAAGACCACCATCCCATTCGTCAAGGGACACAACCTCGACTATTCCAGCATCACCAGTTTCTGCGGTAAGTACAAGGTAGCAGCAGGCTGGATTCTCTTCGTCATCATGACCATCTTCGTTGTAACAGCCGTATCAAACGGTGCCAACCTCAACGATGGTATGGACGGAATGTGTGCCGGAAACTCCGCCATCATAGGTGTGGCGCTAGGCATACTTGCATATGTGTCGTCGCACATCGAGTTTGCCGCCTACCTCAATATCATGTATATTCCTGGTTCTGAGGAACTGGTAGTATTCTTCTGTGCCTTCATCGGAGCCCTCATCGGTTTCCTCTGGTACAACGCCTACCCTGCCCAGGTATTCATGGGCGATACGGGTTCGCTGACCATCGGCGGTATCATCGCAGTAGGTGCCATCATCATCCACAAGGAGCTGATGCTGCCTATCCTCTGCGGTATTTTCTTCGTAGAAAGCCTCAGCGTGATGATGCAGGTTTACTATTACAAGATAGGAAAGCGGAGAGGTGTGAAGCAGCGTATCTTCAAGCGCACACCTATCCACGACAACTTCCGCACACAGGACAGTCAGCTGGATCCTGACTGCAAGTATCTGTGGAAGAAGCCTCGCAACTGCTTCCATGAATCAAAGATTACCATCCGTTTCTGGATTGTAACCATCATTCTGGCAGCATTGACCATCATCACATTGAAGATCAGATAAAATACAGGCTCTTATCAGCCCGACAAGTATAGAGAATAAGACAATGAGCAAAATTGTAATTTTAGGAGCTGGCGAAAGTGGCGCAGGTGCAGCCGTGCTGGCAAAGAAAGAGGGATTCGAGGTCTTTGTTTCAGACATGTCAAAGATCAAGGATAACTACAAGAAGTTGATGGATGACCACAACATCGAATGGGAAGAAGGTCACCATACAGAAGAAAAGATTTTAGATGCAGATGAAGTCATCAAGAGTCCGGGTATTCCTAAGGAAGCACCTATGATACAGAAACTGATGGCTAAGGGTACACCTATCATCAGCGAAATAGAATTTGCGGGCAGATATACTGATGCCAAGATGATCTGTATCACGGGAAGTAACGGTAAGACAACCACTACCTCGCTGATTTACCACATCATCAAGTCGGCTGGCTATGATGTAGGTCTGGCAGGCAACATCGGAAAGAGTCTGGCCCTTCAGGTGGCTGAAACTCCTCATAAGTACTACGTCATCGAGCTGAGCAGTTTCCAGCTCGACAATATGTATGAGTTCCGTGCCAATGTGGCCATCCTGCTCAACATCACTCCAGACCATCTGGACCGCTATGAGTTTAAGATGCAGAACTATACCGATGCCAAGATGCGCATCACCCAGAACCAGACAGAAGAAGACTGCTTCATCTTCTGGAACGATGATCCTATCGTTACAAAGGAGCTGGCTAAGTACAACCTCAAGTCACATCTCTGCCCATTCTCTGAGTTCAAGGAGGAAGGTTGCGTTGGCTTTATCGAAGACGGCAAATACAAACTCAACTTCCCTTCAGACTTCGAAATGCCACAGGAAGACATGAGTCTACGCGGCAAGCACAACATCTATAACAGTCTGGCTGCAGGTCTGGCATGCAACATCGTAGGCATCGACCACGAGACCCTGCACAAAGGCTTGAGCGACTTCCCTGGTGTAGAGCACCGTCTGGAGAAAGTGGGCAAGTTCCAGGGCGTTTACTATGTGAACGATTCAAAGGCTACCAACGTAGATGCCTGCTGGTATGCGCTGGAGAGTATGACCACCCCTACCATCCTTATCATCGGCGGTAAGGATAAGGGAAATGACTATAACCAGATCAAGGACCTGGTAAAGGAGAAATGTGCTGGTATCGTATATCTCGGAGCCGACAACCAGAAGTTGCACGACAACTTTGACGCACTCGGCATCCCTGTACGCGACACTCACAGCATGAAGGATTGCGTGGCAGCCTGCCAGGAATTGGCAAAGCCGGGCGATACCGTACTCCTCAGCCCATGCTGCGCAAGTTTCGATCTCTTCAAGAACATGGAAGATAGAGGCGAGCAGTTTAAGACGCTGGCAAGAGCTATCGGAGAATAACAGTTTTCAAAAAATAGAACAGATAGAACTATAAAGAAATGAATAACAAGAGCATTGGTAATATTTTCAAGGGAGACAAGGTGATCTGGATGGTCTTCTTCTTTCTCTGTATGATAAGCATCGTGGAGGTATATTCTGCCTCCAGCTCCTTGTCGTACAAGACAGGAAACTACATGGCACCTGTCATCCGCCACATCTTGCTCTTGGGAGGCGGTCTGTTCACCATGATTTGCATGCTCAAGGTGAAATGCAAGTACTTCAAGATTGTTACCCCCGTCGTGATGGGCATCTCATTACTGTTGCTCGTTCTGGTCTTGGCTACCGGTCAATCTACCAACGGAGCCTCCCGATGGTTCTCTCTGATGGGCATACAGTTCCAGCCTTCAGAAATAGCAAAGGGAGCGGTAGTACTGGCTGTAGCTCAGATTCTTAGTGCCATGCAAACAACTCAGGGAGCCAACAGGAAGGCATTCAAGTTCATACTTGTAGCAACTGCTCCATTTGTAATTCTCATCGGACTGGAAAACTTATCCACAGCCATGCTCCTCAATATCACAATCTTAGCCATGATGCTCATCGGACGAGTGCCGATGAACCAGATTGGCAAGCTGGTGGGACTGGGCATGATTGTCATCGTCACAGCCTTTGCAGGTATCATGATAGTAGGACAGGACAAGGGCGAAGAGGGCAATAAACCGGAAAATATGCTGACCGAGAAGGTTGAGCAGGAACAGAACAAGCCTAACATGACAGAAAAGATGTTCCATAGAGCCGACACCTGGAAAGCCCGTATTGACAAGTTTATGAACTCAAAGCCTGTAGCCCCACAGGATGTCGATCTCGACAAAGATGCCCAAGTGGCACATGCCAACATCGCCATCGCCTCTTCCAACATCGTAGGCAAAGGGCCTGGAAACTCAGTAGAAAGAGACTTCCTCTCACAGGCGTTCTCAGACTTCATCTATGCCATCATCATCGAAGAGATGGGTATATGGGGAGCCGCACTGGTTGCATTCCTCTACATCATCCTCCTGTTCAGAGCTGGCAGAATAGCCAACAGGTGTGAGAACAATTTCCCAGCCTTTCTCTGCATGGGACTCGCCATCATGCTGGTTACCCAGGCACTCTTCAACATGGCAGTAGCAGTAGGTTTGGCTCCTGTTACAGGACAGCCACTACCACTCATCAGTAGAGGTGGTACATCTACCATCATCAACTGTCTGTACCTGGGCATCATCCTGAGTATCAGTAGAACAGCCAAGAAGAAAGAGATACTTCAAAATGAGCTCGACGACAGCAAAATGGTGGCTGCCTGACAAGAGTTTTATAAATTAAGGTGAAAAAATGGCAGAAAATGCCGTTAAATCGATATTTTTTTATACCTTTGCGTTATAAACATGAACGGATATGAATAATGAATTAAGAATTATCATAAGCGGAGGCGGCACAGGTGGTCACATCTTCCCTGCCGTATCCATTGCAAACGCCATCAAGGCGAAGCGCCCTGATGCTAAGATTTTGTTTGTAGGTGCACTCGGCAGAATGGAAATGCAGCGGGTACCTGCTGCGGGTTATGAGATCAAGGGCTTGCCTATCTGCGGCTTCGACAGAAAGCATCTACTCAAGAACATCGCCGTACTCTTCAAGATATGGAAGAGCCAGCACATGGCAAAGAGTATCATCAAAAACTTCAAGCCTATGGCGGCTGTGGGCGTAGGTGGCTATGCTAGCGGTCCGACTCTCAATGTTTGTGCCAGCAAAGGAATACCTTGCCTCATCCAGGAGCAGAATTCATACGCTGGTGTAACCAATAAACTCTTGGCCAAGAAGGCTGAAAAAATCTGTGTGGCTTACGAAGGAATGGAGCGTTTCTTTCCTGCAGACAAGATTATCATGACCGGTAATCCTGTTCGCCAGAATGTATTGGATACTACCATCACCCAGGAAGAAGCACGTAAGCTGTTCGGTCTCGACCCTGAAAAGAAGACCATCTTGCTCGTAGGTGGCAGCCTTGGCGCAAAAACCATCAACGAGAGTGTGCTCCAGCACCTCGACCTGGTGAAAGAAAGCGGCGTACAGTTTATCTGGCAAACAGGTAAATACTATAATGCTGCCATCATGGAGCAACTGAAAGGTCAGGAGCTGCCAATGCTCAAGGTTACTGATTTCATCAGCGACATGGGTGCTGCTTACAAGGCAGCCGACCTGGTTATCAGCCGCGCAGGTGCCAGCAGTATCAGCGAGTTCTGCCTCATCGGCAAACCGGTTATCCTGGTTCCAAGCCCTAATGTGGCAGAAGACCACCAGACCAAGAACGCCATGGCATTAGTCAACAAAGATGCTGCCATCTACGTAAAGGATGCCGATGCACCAGAGGTATTGCTCAAGAAAGCAGTTGACACGGTAAAAGACGAGGCTAAGCTTGCTTCGCTCTGTGAGAATATCAAGAAATTAGGATTAAAGAACTCTGCCGACGTCATCGCCGACGAAGTAATCAAATTAGCAACAAAGTAATGGAAATAAAAGATATTAAAGCAGTTTATTTTGTAGGAGCGGGCGGCATCGGAATGAGCGCCATCGCCAGATACTTCCTCAGCAAGAAGTTGGTTGTAGCCGGATATGACAAGACTCCATCCAATCTAACTCATGAGTTGGAGAAAGAGGGAATGCTTATCCACTATGAGGAGAATGTTGACCTCATACCAGAAGCCTGCAAGAACGCCAAGACAACATTGGTAGTCTACACACCGGCAATTCCTGCTGAACACAAGGAACTGGTTTTCTTCCATGAGAATGGCTTCACCATCGAGAAGCGAGCTCAGGTTCTGGGTACATTAACCCGTACACATAAGGGACTGTGCGTAGCGGGTACACACGGAAAGACATCAACATCTACCATGTGTGCTCACATCATGCACCAAAGCCATATTGACTGTAATGCCTTCCTGGGAGGTATCTCAAAGAACTATGGCACCAACTATATCCTCTCCGACAAGAGCGACTATGTTGTCATTGAAGCAGATGAGTTTGACCGCAGTTTCCACTGGTTGCGCCCATGGATGAGCGTCATCACGGCTACAGACCCAGACCATCTCGACATCTACGGCACCAAGGAGGCTTATCTGGAGAGTTTCCGTCACTATACAGAACTGATCCAACCGGGCGGTGCACTCATCATCCACAAAGGTCTGGAGATGAAGCAACACGTACAAGACGGTGTCAAGATATACGAATACAGCCAGAACGAGGGCGACTTCCACGCTGAGAACATCAAGATAGAGAATGGAGGTATCACCTTTGATTTCATCTCTCCTATCGAGAACGTAACGGGCGTAGAACTCGGACAGCCTGTGCCTATCAACATCACAAATGGTGTGGCAGCAATGGCAATGGCACAATTGAATGATTGTACAGCCGATGAACTCCGTAACGGCATGAAGACCTACGGAGGAGTTGACCGCCGTTTCGACTTTAAGATCAAGAATAACAGACTGGTATTTCTGTCTGATTATGCTCATCATCCAAAGGAGATATATCAGAGTGCCAAGAGTATCAGAGAGTTATACAAGGACCGTAAGATAACAGCCATCTTCCAGCCTCACTTGTATACTAGAACCCGCGATTTCTATAAAGATTTCGCCAACAGTTTGAGTCTCTTGGACGAGGTTATCCTCTGCGACATCTATCCAGCTCGCGAGCAGCCTATTCCAGGAGTAACCTCCAAGCTTATCTATGACAATCTGAAACCAGGTGTAGAAAAGAGCATGATTCATAAAGAAGACGTTCTTGACCTGGTAAAGAATCGAGACTTCGATGTTCTAGTTATCTTAGGAGCTGGCGATTTGGACAACTATGTTCCACAAATTACCAAAATACTTGAAGAGAAATAAATGCATATCAATTGGAAGAAAACCATCATCATCGCACTGGATTTAGTACTCGGTACTTATCTGGTATTCGCTTTCACCAGGTTTAACAAACCTGATGAAACGAAGTTGGTATGCACCAAGGTGAACATCAACATTCAAGATGAGATGACGAATGGCTTTCTGAATGCGAAGGAAATCAAGAAACGACTGGAAGCCAGGAAACTCTATCCGCTGGGGGAACCGCTCAAAGAGGTGAACGCCCGCATGATAGAAGAAACCTTGAAGACCAGTCCTTTCGTCAAGACGGCAGAATGTTCAAAGACTCAGGATGGTCTTGTTGACATCTACCTCACCCAACGCATGCCAATCGTCAGAATCAAAAGCATCAGCAACGAGGACTATTATATTGATGACCACAATCAGATCATGCCCAACACGAACTATACATGCGACATTATCATCGCAACGGGCTACATCAACAAGTGGTATGCTAAAAAATACATCTCATTACTAAGCAAAGCGCTGATGACGAATGAACTCTGGCGAAACCAGATAGAACAGATTCATGTCCTGCCTGATAGAGGAATAGAACTGGTACCGCGAGTAGGCAACCACATTATATATATAGGTAACCTGCCAGAGACCAACCTCATCGACAAACGAGAGCAAGCCATCAACGATTTCGTCAACAAGAAGATGAATCGATTAGAGAAATTCTATAAGTATGGACTCTCACAAGCTGGCTGGAACAAGTATTCGTATATCAATATCGAATTCGACAACCAGATCATATGTAAAAAGCATCAAAATAGCTAATTAGAAAATAGAAACAGATTAAGATAACATATAAGAACTATGCCAAAGGAATTTATTGTAGCTATCGAACTTGGCTCATCTAAGATGACAGGTATAGCAGGTCAGAAAAATTTGGACGGCAGCATCACCGTACTTGCCACCGTAGAGGAAGATTCATCTTCTTGCATCAGAAAGGGTGTGATCTATAACATTGACAAAACCTGCCAATGCTTGACCAACATCATCAAGAAGTTGAAGAATATACTGAAACAGGATATTACCCAGGTCTATGTAGGCGTGGGCGGTCGCTCTATACGCAGTATCAAGAACGTCATTGTCAAGGATCTCCCAGGTAACACCATCATCTCACAAGAGATGATCAATGAACTGATGGATATCAACCGCAACATGACCTATCCGGACCAGGAAATCCTGGATGCTGCAACTCAGGAATACAAGATAGACAACCAATACCAGATAGACCCTGTAGGAATACAGTGTAACCATCTGGAAGGTATCTTCCTGAATATACTTTGGCGCAAGAACTTCTATAACAATATCAATACCTGTTTTGAAAATGCCAACATTCCTATTGCAGAAATGTACCTGGCTCCTTTAGCTATGGCTGACAGCGTTTTGACAGACTCAGAAAAGCGTGCAGGCTGTATGCTTGTTGACTTGGGTGCCGATACGACAACCGTTTCTGTATATTATAAAGGTATACTTCGTCATCTCTCTGTCATCCCATTGGGCGGCGGCAACGTGACCAAAGACTTAACTTGTCTTCAGATTGAAGAGCCTGATGCTGAAAAGATGAAACTCAAGTATGCCAAGGCTTATACCGATATCAACAATATCGACCCGACCCTGAACTACCCTATCGACAAGGATAGAGTGGTTGAAAGCAAGAAGTTCATCGAAATCGTAGAAGCACGCGTAGAGGAAATCGTAGAAAACGCATGGTTCCAGATTCCTGTGGAATTCTCAGATAAGCTGTTGGGGGGTATCATCCTTACAGGTGGCGGCAGCAACATGCCTGAAATCGATAAGGTTTTCAAGACACATACCCACATCGACAAAGTACGCATTGCCAAGTTTGTTTCTCAAACAGTCAACTCCAAGGATCCTAAGATTACCAATCACGATGGTACAATGAACACCGTATTGGGACTCCTGGCAAAGGGAGACATGAACTGTGCAGGTGACGAAATCGGCACTGATCTCTTCAGCAATTCTGCAGAAAAGCCAGTAGCAGCCGAGCAGCACAAGGCTCCTAGAAACCCTAACGAGACTGCCGGCAAGGGCGTTGTTCTTACTGCGGCAGAAAAAGCGGCTGCTGACGAGGCTGCCCGCAAGCAAAAAGAACTGGAAGAAGCTGAGGCAAGACTTCTGGCAGAAAAAAAAGCCGAAGAAGAAGAAAAGAGACGCAAAGAAAACAGTCTCATCCATAAAATGATGAGAGGTTTCAAGAAGTTTGTGAAAGATACCATTTCTGAAGAAGAATAAGATGCCAAAGACCAGGCTATCAGAAAACAGATTTCACAACAGGTTAAATAAAAAATCAGATAGATAAACCCTATAAAGATTATACGACTATGCTAGATAATGGAAACGCTCCTCATATTCTTGACTTTGGGGAACCTGAAAAAGAAAATAGCATCATCAAGGTGATTGGTGTTGGTGGTGGCGGTGGAAATGCCGTCAACCACATGTATCGCGAAGGTATACACGATGTAACATTCGTACTCTGCAACACAGACAACCAGGCACTTAACGACTCACCTGTGCCTGTACACCTGCAGCTAGGTAAGGAAGGTCTGGGTGCAGGAAACAAACCTGCCAAGGCACGCCAGGCTGCCGAAGAGACTCTTGAAGATATCAAGAACATGCTCAACGATGGAACAAAAATGGCATTCATCACAGCGGGTATGGGTGGCGGTACCGGTACAGGTGCAGCACCTGTCATCGCCAGAGTAAGTAAGGAGTTAGGTATTCTTACCGTTGGTATCGTAACCATCCCATTCCGTTTTGAAGGTCCTAAGAAGATTGACCAGGCATTGGATGGTGTAGAGGAAATGTCGAAGCATGTAGATGCCTTACTGGTAATCAACAATGAACGTCTCCGCCAGATTTATCCAGACCTTGCCGTTCTCGATGCCTTCGGCAAAGCTGACGACACCTTGAGTGTAGCTGCTAAAAGTATCGCTGAAATCATTACCGTACATGGTCTCATCAACCTTGACTTCAATGATGTGAAGACCGTACTGAAAGATGGCGGTGTGGCTATCATGAGTACAGGTTACGGTGAGGGAGAAGGAAGAGTAAAGAAAGCGATAGAAGATGCCTTGAACTCACCACTCCTTAACGATAATGACGTATTCAACTCTAAGAAGATTCTGCTCAGCATCGCATTTGCAAGCGAGAAGAAAGATAATCCTGGCCTGACCATGGACGAGATGAATGATGTCAACGACTTTATGGAGAAATTCGGTGACGACTTCGAACTGAAATGGGGTCTTGCCATTGACCCTGAATTGGGAAGCCGCGTAAAGGTAACCGTTCTCGCAACAGGTTTCGGACTCGAAGATGTAGAGGGAATGAACCGCCACCTCAAGAAACATACTGAGGAAGAATCTCGCCGTCTCGCTGAAGAAGAGGAGAAACGTGCTGAAAGAGAAGACCGCCGCAAGCGCTATTATGGCAGCGACGGCAATACGACACAGTATAAGCGTCATCCACACATATTCCTGTTCCGCCAGGAAGATTTGGATAACGAGGATGTCATCCTTCAGGTAGAAAACACGCCTACCTATAAGCGTACCCGACAGACTCTGGAAGAAATCCGTAATATAGCTTCCGGTAATACAGAACCGAAAGAAGACAATAACGATGATGCTTCTTCTGTACAGGGCGTCATCAGTTTTGCCTAAACAGAGAATACAGGCTAGGTCTATTTCAGGTTTACGTCAAGTAAGCGAGGAAACCAGAAATGACTAAGCAAAAAGTTCCTGAAGGACTGAAAAGCTCTTCATTTCAGGAAAATCCGGCAAATGAAGTTTATAATACTCCAATATCACCTCTACACACCTGTTCCGTTCGATACGGGACATTGTGTAGAGGTGCATTGTTTTATAGTCTAAACGGAACAAAGACACAAGCCGCATAGAATCTTCCTCATTTAAATAATGTACATGCGAAGGAACATGAGCTGCAAAACATCCATCTACCAAATCAAAATAATCGCCAGACATACCGCTCTCTATATTGGGCATAAAACCCAAATGAAAAGAGAGCTGAATCATAAAGACTATATGGAAATTAGCAATAACACCTTTAGCATGGTCTAACCATTCGATACTGTCCTGTATGAAAAGATAGAGCGCACCATTAGCTTGCTCATGACGGGTAGCATATGAAAGCAGTTCTGACAAGAACATGGAAATGCCAAGTTTGTATGGAGAAAAAGGGATATCAGAGAATGGAATCTGAATCGAAACATCCCTAAGGCGCTGCAGATTTGACTTGGGACGATAATCAAATTCTAAATTCAAGACCATGAGCGGTTGGAAAAGCTGCCGTTTCATCTTCCCCTTAGATGACTTAGGCACACGTACCATAAAGGAGAGTCTCCCCAACTTTTCGGTGAAGAAATCCACGATAAGTTGAGAATCCCCATACTTGATGGTTTGCAATACGATAGCACTAGTTTTTATCTCCATTTTGCCTAATATTAGTGAAAAACAGGGCAAAAATACAAAAAAATGCGCATTTAGCGAAAATTTTCTATGAAAAATTTGCTAGATTCAAATAAAAGTAGTAACTTTGCACCCGCAAATAAGCAATGGTCCCTTCGTCTATCGGTTAGGACGAGAGATTTTCATTCTCTAAAGAGCAGTTCGACTCTGCTAGGGACTACAAACATTTAAGAAATAAAAAAAATAACATAAAGAAGATGGCAAATCACAAATCATCAATCAAGAGAATCCGTCAGGATAAGAAGAAGGCTTTGCACAATAAGTATTATGCAAAGACTATGCGCAATGCTGTCCGCAAGTTGCGCAACATGTCTGACAAGGAAGAGGCTGCAAAGCTCTATCCTACTGTTCAGAAGCTTTTAGACAAGTTGGCTAAGATCAACGTTATCCACGACAACAAGGCTGCAAACTTGAAGTCTGGTCTTACAAAGCACATCGCTAAGTTGGCCTAACTTATAAGTCAAAGCAAAGAAATAAATAAGGCTGCAATCCTATGATAGGGTCGCAGCCTTATTCTTTTCTATGAACCCGACTACCCATTTCCTGCATCATAAAATCTTCCCATCACAACCGGTTTATACTACAACATACCCTATAAAAATGCGCAAAACGATTATTAAATAGCTTTTTCAAGACACTTTTGCCGCTAAAGTTCACATTCTACGTTTTTTCTTCACTTTTTGGTGATTTTTCACAAACAAAAGTTCCTGTTTCTCAGCTTTTTTTAGTATCTTTGCACGGAAATAAGACAATACTAAAATGGCAGAAAATCAAAACAACGCAAATAATTACTCTGCGAGTAACATTCAGGTTCTGGAAGGCCTGGAAGCTGTTCGCAAACGTCCGGCGATGTATATTGGTGACATCTCCGAAAAGGGTCTTCATCACTTGGTAAACGAGACAGTAGACAACTCTATTGACGAAGCAATGGCGGGCTACTGTACCGACATCGAAGTTACCATCAACGAAGACAACTCTATCACCGTAGAAGATAATGGTCGTGGTATCCCTGTGGATATGCACGAGAAACTACATAAATCAGCCCTCGAAGTCGTTATGACCGTGCTTCACGCAGGTGGTAAGTTTGACAAGGGTTCTTACAAGGTATCTGGCGGTTTACATGGTGTGGGTGTAAGTTGTGTGAATGCACTTTCTACCCACATGTTGTCACAGGTGTTCCGTGGCGGCAAAATCTACCAGCAGGAATATGAGAAGGGTAAGCCTCTCTATCCGGTTAAGGTGGTAGGTGAAACCAACAAGCGCGGTACACGCCAGCAGTTCTGGCCAGATCCAACCATCTTTACTCACACTGTCTATAAGTGGGACATCATTGCCAACCGTATGCGCGAGTTGGCATTCCTCAATGCAGGTATCAAGATTACCTTGAGAGATTTGCGCCCTGACGAGGAAGGTAAGACCAAGGAGCAGGTTTTCCACGCTAAGGATGGTTTGAAGGAATTCGTCCGTTACGTAGACCGTCACCGCACTCATCTCTTCGATGATGTTATCTATCTGAAGACAGAAAAGCAGGGTATTCCTATCGAGATTGCTGTGATGTACAACACAGATTACTCTGAGAATATCCACTCATACGTCAATAACATCAACACCATTGAGGGTGGTACCCACCTGACTGGTTTCCGTATGGCGTTGACCCGCACCTTGAAGGCTTACGCAGAAGCTGACCCAACCATCTCTAAGCAGATTGAGAAGGCAAAGGTAGAGATAGCACCAGAAGACTTTCGCGAGGGTCTTACTGCCGTTATCTCCATCAAGGTAGCTGAACCTCAGTTTGAGGGACAGACCAAGACCAAGCTCGGTAACAGCGAGGTACAAGGTGCCGTTCAGCAGGCTGTAAACGAGGCTTTGTCTGATTATCTGGAAGAACATCCAGACGAGGCAAAGCGAATCTGCGAAAAGGTTGTCCTGGCTGCTACGGCCCGCATAGCTGCCCGCAAGGCACGTGAGAGTGTACAGCGCAAGAACTTCATGACAGGTGGTGGTCTTCCTGGTAAACTTGCCGATTGCTCAATGAAGGATCCTAAAGAATGCGAGATATTCCTCGTCGAGGGTGATTCCGCCGGTGGTTCTGCCAAGCAGGGTCGCGACCGTTTCCGTCAGGCTATTCTCCCATTGCGTGGTAAGATTCTGAATGTAGAAAAGGTACAGTGGCACAAGGTATTCGAAGCTGAGTCTGTCATGAACATCATCCAAAGTATCGGAGTCCGCTTCGGTGTAGATGGCGAAGACAGCAAGGAGGCTAATACCGACAAGTTGCGTTACGACAAGATTATCATCATGACCGATGCCGACGTCGATGGTTCTCACATCGACACATTAATTATGACACTCTTCTATCGTTTCATGCCAAAGGTTATTGAAGAAGGCCATCTGTATATCGCTACCCCACCACTCTACAAGTGTACTTATCGCAGCAAGGTAAGCGAGTATTGCTATACAGAGCAGCAGCGCCAGGCATTCATCGACAAGTATGGAGATGGAGTAGAAGACAAGAATATCCACACCCAGCGATACAAAGGTTTGGGTGAGATGAACCCAGAGCAGCTTTGGGAAACTACTATGGACCCATCTACACGCTTGCTCAAGCAGGTTACTATCGAGAACGCAGCCCAGGCTGATGAGATCTTCTCTATGTTGATGGGTGATGATGTGGAACCACGCCGCGAATTTATCGAGCAGAATGCCACATACGCAAACATCGACGCTTAAGACAATTCAACTAATTTACATAAGGGGCTGTGCCATTTGCCAATAAATGACACAGCCTCTGCTTATATAAAACCCAACAAACCAACTTATGAAACATTTACTTATCTCTTGCCTATTACTCTCTGCAGCAGGCACACTCCAGGCTGTCCCAAAGAGTAATATTCCACCGCTGAAGCTTTGGTACAATAAGCCAGCTACAGCCTTTGAAGAATCATTACCTATCGGTAACGGTAAGTTAGGTGCATTGATCTATGGTGGAGCCAACAATGACTCTATCTATCTCAACGACATCACCTTGTGGACAGGAAAGCCTGTCAATCGCGAGGAAGGAGGGGATGCCTACAAATGGATACCAAAGATTCGCGAGGCTCTGTTCAAAGAAGATTACAAGGCAGCCGACTCTTTACAACTGCATGTACAAGGACACAATTCAGAATACTATCAGCCACTTGCCATCATCAATATCAAAGATGCAAATAAAGGACAAATCAGTAACTACAAGCGTGAATTGAGCCTTGACAACGCTACGGCAGCATTGAGTTATACAAGAGGGGGAATACAATACCAGCGAGAATATTTCGCATCACATCCGGACAAGATGATTGCCATTCACCTGACAGCTACACAGAAGAAAGCTATCAACTGCGACATCTCTCTCACCTCTCTGATTCCTCATCAGGTAAAAGCTTCCAATAAGCAACTCACCATCACGGGCCATGCTATGGGAAAGCCTGAGAACAGTACCCACTTCTGCTCCATCCTCAGCATCAAAAACCAGGACGGAACCATTACTGCCTCTGATTCTATCCTCCATCTGCAGGGCGTAAGCGAAGCTGTTATCTATTTAGTGAATGAAACCAGCTACAACGGATTCGACAAGCATCCGGTAAAAGAAGGGGCTCCATATATTGAAAAGGTTAACGACAATGCCTGGCACTTGGTCAACTATACCTATCCAGAGTTAAAACAGCGTCATATAACCGATTATCAGAACATCTTCAACCGTGCCAAGTTTGCACTCAAGGGAGCAAAGTTCGACAACAAGCGAACCACCGACCAGCAACTCTTTGATTACACTGAGAAAGAAGAGCAAAACCCTTACCTGGAAATGCTCTATTTCCAATATGGAAGATATCTTCTTATCAGCTGTTCGAGAACTCCAGGCATTCCTGCCAATCTCCAGGGACTTTGGGCTCCGGCACGAAAATCTCCTTGGCGTGGAAACTACACCATCAACATCAACCTGGAAGAAAACTATTGGCCAGCAGAGGTAACCAACATGTCTGAGCTTGTAATGCCTGTAGACGGACTGGTGAAAGCCATGTCTGTAACAGGAAAATATACAGCAAAGCACTATTATGGAATTGAAAATGGCTGGTGCGGTGGACACAACACAGACGCATGGGCAATGACCAATCCTGTTGGAACAAAGAAAGAGAGTCCTAAGTGGAGCAACTGGAACATGGGAGGTGCCTGGCTTGTACAAACCTTATGGGATCACTACGATTACACCCGCGATAAGGAATATCTACGCCAGACAGCCTATCCATTGATGAAAGGTGCAGCAGACTTCATGCTTGACTGGATAATAGAGAACCCGAAGAAACCAGGCGAACTGATTACTGCCCCTTGCACTTCACCTGAGGCAGAATATATCACCGACAAGGGCTATCAAGGCTGCAGTTTCTATGGAGGTACTGCCGATCTTACCATATTGAGAGAATTGTTTAAAAACACACTCAAAGGTGCTCAGATTCTCGGTATAGATCAAGCATATCAGGCAAAGTTACAGGATGCTATCAATCGTCTGCACCCTTATCAGATAGGAAAGCGCGGTAATCTGCAGGAATGGTATTACGATTGGGATGACCAGGATTGGCATCATCGCCACCAGTCACACCTTCTCGGTTTACACCCATTCTATCAGATTTCATTAGATAAGACTCCAAATTTAGCAGCAGCTGCTGCCAAGACTCTTGAGATAAAAGGAGACTTCTCTACCGGTTGGAGCACAGGATGGCGTATCAGTTTATGGGCTCGCCTGCACAGAGCAGACAAGTCATATTCTATGATCAGGAAATTGCTTAACTATGTACATCCGGGCAATTACAACAATCCGAAGAATCGCCCTTCAGGAGGAACTTATCCAAATCTCTTCGATGCTCACCCACCTTTCCAGATAGATGGCAACTTCGGAGGCACAGCAGGCGTATGTGAGATGCTGATGCAATGCGATGGCGAGACTATGCATCTTCTTCCTGCTCTACCTAAAGAATGGCCTGCAGGCGAAATTAAGGGTATCAAAGCACGTGGAAACTACGAGATCAATCTCGTATGGAACAATGGAAAGGTCAGCAAAGCTTCCATCACCAGCAAGAATGCCGGAAACCTGACCGTCAAGTATAATGGTAAGCAGAAAGCATTAAATTTCAAGGCTGGCGAAACAAAACTCATAAAATAGACAAATAATAATCTATGAGATATTTTACAATTCTCATCTTTACAACTCTCTGGGTGCTGAATTCCTATGCACAGGAATTCGGTACCCATTGGGTATCATATCCATTCCCCAACGATTCTTCTGAGATATTATACAGGAAAATCTATCATCTTAATCAAAAGCCTTTAAAGGCTGAGATAAACATGGCAAGTGGAGGAAATACCCGCCTATACATCAACGAAAGAAATGCTACGCCAAGCATTTTCAACGAAGGAGCCAGAGACAGCATCCTTCTGATGCAAACCATAGATATCTCCAGATATCTGAAAAAGGGCGAAAACATCATCGCGGTCTGGTATGCACCAGGAAGAATAAGAAATAAGAGCAAACAACTCTCGCTGGAACTTCATGGCTGGTATACAGACTCTGTTCCTTTTTATCATAAAGCAGACGAAACATGGTGGTGCAAACCCCTGAAGGGCTGCAGTTACAACGAAAAGGAACACTTTGACAATAGAATATACAATACTGAGTGGAAATCGGCAGAATACCAATCTGCAGGATGGGTTCATCCGACAGGTGCTTTCAAAGATTCAACAAACTATATCTTTGTTGACCAGCTGCCATACCTCACCCAGAACAAGCTTCAAATGGTATTAGAACCATACCAGGAGGAATTTGATCATCAGGGATGCCGTATAGACTTCGGACGTCCGTTCCGCGGAACCATCAGGCTCACGATACGCAATGCCAGCAAAGGAACAACACTTCATATTAACGGAAACCAATATGTATGCAGTGGCGAAATGGACGAGCAAGCCTATTACCGCATCCATGCTGAGCATCAAAAAGATTTCGTGATAACTTGGGATAAAGGTTTTAGAAGAAGTAATATCACAAATATAGAAGGATTAGAGATTTCGGAATAAGCTCAACAGCGTTTCGAAATCTCTTTTTTTATAAAACAAAAAAAGACTTCGGAACTATTATCTTCCAAAGTCTCTAACTGAATTTAGTCTTCCAATTCCGCAAGCACTTGCTCTGCCACTTCGCAAAGCTCATCATACCATTCCTTGCCGAACTTCTCTACAAGCGGACCCTCCAGGAACTTATAAACCGGAAGCTTCAACTCCTCACCCTTCTTGATGGCATCCTTGCAGATGCGCCACTTGTTATAGTTGATGCCATACACCTCGTTGCCGAAATCCTTGGCACGGATTGGATACAAAGCACAGGAGATAGGCTTCTTGAACTTCGACTTTCCTTCGCGATAAGCACGCTCCAGAGCACAGAGACAACAGTTAGGAATCGTATGTCCATCGCCCAGGTCTTTCAAATCCTGGTAGCAGGTAAACACACAATCCTTACCATTCACGATGCTCGTCACCAAATCGCCTTCAATATCGGTATAAGCCACGCCCTGCTTATCAATGATAGCCTGGGCAGAAGCTGAGAGATCATCCCAAACTACATCCAGCGCATTCTCAATCTCCATAATCTCATCCAAGGTAACAGGAGCTCCCGCATCGCCTTCGATGCAGCACTCGCCCTTGCAGGCATCAAGGTCGCAACAGAATTTTTCGGTGATAATATCAGGTGAAACCAACACGTTGCCCACCTGCAGAATACGCAGTTCGTCTTTCTTCATAATGTTTTTGAGATGAATAAATTTCTTTGAGTGTATAATAAAAATAATGATAGCTACCCATGAGTGGATAGCTATATATTAATAGGTGTACCTACCATTGGATAGGCGTAATTCCGTTCTGCTGCAGATACGCATTGCAGCGGGAGAAATGATGATTGCCAAACCATCCGCCACGGTTGGCAGATAATGGCGATGGATGCACACTTTCCAATATCAGATGCTTGCTTGTATCGATGAGCTTCGCCTTGCTCCGGGCATAACCGCCCCAAAGGATAAACACCAGGTGCTCCTTATCCTTGCTGAGCGCCTTGATGGCAGCATCGGTAAACTCCTCCCAGCCTTTGCGCTGATGGCTCGCAGCCTGATGGGCACGAACGGTCAACGTGGCGTTGAGCAACAATACTCCCTGCTTTGCCCAGCGGGTTAAATCGCCCGTGGCTGGCATCGGAGTACCGAGATCCATCTGAATCTCCTTGAATATATTAATCAATGATGGTGGGAAAGTGATTCCGTCCGGCACAGAGAAACTCAGTCCCATCGCCTGACCCGGCTCATGGTATGGATCCTGTCCGATAATTACTACCTTCACATCATCAAAAGGACAGAGATTGAAGGCATTGAAAATCAAGCGGCCAGGAGGATAACAGGGCGTACGCAGGTATTCCTCTTTCACGAAGTTTGTGAGGTCAACAAAATACTGCTTGTCGAACTCTTCTCCTATATGCTGTCTCCAACTTTCTTCTATCTTTACGTTCATGCTTAACATAAATTCAAAAGTATCTTAAGATACTTACGCAAGTATCCTAAGATACTTGTCCAAGTATCTTAGGATACTTTTTTGAGGTATATAAAATCGTTTTTACTTGTTGTCAGAAATCAAGTTCTCACCTGTCATATCTGCAGGCTTCTCCAAGCCCATGATGTGGAGGATAGAAGGAGCAACGTCTGCCAAACGGCCATCCTTAACGGTAGCTGAGTTATTGTCAGTTACGTAGATGAATGGAACTGGGTTCAAAGAGTGAGCGGTATTTGGTGTACCGTCCTCGTTGATAGCGTGGTCTGCATTACCGTGGTCAGCGATGATGATAGCCTCATAATCGTTAGCCTTGGCAGCCTCGATAACGTCCTTTACGCAGTTGTCAACAGCGTGAACAGCCTTAGCGATAGCGTTGTAGATACCAGTGTGACCAACCATATCACCATTAGCGAAGTTTACAACGATGAAGTCGTACTCCTGTGTGTTGATAGCACCAACCAGCTTATCCTTTACCTCGTAAGCGCTCATCTCTGGCTTCAAGTCGTATGTAGCTACCTTTGGAGAAGGAACCAGGATACGGTCTTCGCCCTCGTATGGAGTCTCACGACCACCATTGAAGAAGAATGTTACGTGAGCATACTTCTCTGTCTCTGCAGTGTGGAGCTGCTTCTTGCCCTGTGCGCTCAAGTACTCACCGAGGGTATTCATTACGTTCTCCTTAGGGAAGAGGATGTGAACGCCCTGGAAGCTTGCATCGTATGGAGTCATGCAGTAGTACAGCAAGTCCTTGATGGTGTGCATGCCTTCCTCTGGCATATCCTGCTGAGTCAATACCTGTGTCAACTCCTTGGCACGGTCGTTACGGTAGTTGATGAAGATAACAACATCACCCTCCTGGATAGTACCGTCAACCTTAGAGTTATTGATTGGCTTGATGAACTCGTCTGTTACGTCCTCATCATAGCTCTCCTGCATTGCCTTCACCATATCGTCAGCCTGCTTACCCTTACCCTCAACGAGCAAGTCGTATGCTTCCTTCACACGGTTCCAGCGCTTGTCACGGTCCATAGCATAGAAACGACCTACGATGCTTGCGATGTGTGCACCGTTCTTGTCGCAGCAAGCCTGAACCTCCTCGATGAAGCCCTTACCGCTCTTAGGGTCTGTATCACGGCCATCCATGAAGCAGTGAACGTATGTCTCCTTCAAACCATATTCCTTACCAATCTCAATCAACTTGAAGAGGTGATCCAAAGAAGAGTGAACACCACCGGTAGAAGTCAAGCCCATCAAGTGGAGCTTCTTACCTGTCTTCTGAGCATAGCTGTAAGCGTTGATGATTTCCTGATTCTTCAAGATGTCACCGCTCTCGCAAGCCTTGTTAATCTTAACGAGGTCCTGATATACCACACGACCAGCACCGATGTTGAGGTGACCTACCTCAGAGTTACCCATCTGACCGTTAGGAAGACCTACGTCCTCGCCACAAGTCTGGAGAGTAGAATGTGCTGAAACTGCTGTCAAATAATCGAGATAAGGAGTTGGAGTTTTGAAGATAACATCACCCTTATCATGCTTACCGATTCCCCATCCGTCGAGAATCATTAAAAGAGCTTTTTTTGCCATAATTACATAAAATAATTTAAATTCGAATTTCGACTGCAAAGTTACAGTAAATCGGAGACAAAACAAAACAAAAGAGTTTTTTTTTTGTTTTTTTATTGTTAAGAGGGATTTTAACTTTTTTAGTTCATTTTTATTTGGAACATAATAATCTTTTTTGTATCTTTGCAACTGATAATATCTTGTTATTATCCCAGCGATTATGCAAGAAACGAATAATATATTAGCAATATTAGATAACTACCTCCACGACAATCCTGATGAGATTGCAAAGGAGATGGCAAACGACTTCAGAAAACGAAGAATAGAGAAGAATCTGACACGTGAGCAAGTGGCAGACAAGTCAGGCGTTGCCGTCAGCAACATCACCAGATTCGAGCAAAAAGGCCTCATCTCCCTCAAAAATCTGATAGGTATCGCCATAGCTTTGGACTACACCTCAGAAATCAAGAACGTCTTCTCGCAACCCAAGTACTCCACCATGGAGGAGTTGCAACAGATAAAAAGAAACGCTAACAAGAAAAAGGCTTACAGACAATGAAACATATAGAATCTTTAGCCGTGAAATATCACCAGGAGAAAGTCGGCACACTGTCATTGAATGCCGATGGAAAGGTATGCACATTCGAGTATGACAATCAGTGGTTGGCATCTGGCTTTAGTATATCTCCGTTGGAATTGCCACTGAAGCCTGGTCTTTTCATTGCCAAAGCCACCCCTTTCAACGGGAACTTTGGCATCTTCGAAGACAGCCTTCCCGATGGATATGGTAGATACCTATTGCATAAAGCCTTGCTAAAAGAGGGTATCAACGACTTTGAGCTATCTGCTCTTGACCGACTGAGCATCGTGGGCAATGGAGGTATGGGGGCATTGACCTACGAACCTATAACTTCTATCCAGACTGGACACGAGATAGAGGACTTTGACCTTTTACAAGCCAAAGCCTTGGAGGTGTTGAAGGAGCAACAGGATAATGACGCAGGATTGCTATTATATAATAGTGGTAATAGTGGCGGTTGTCGCCCAAAAGCCATTTTTACAAATGAGGATGGTCATTGGTTGGTCAAGTTTCGCCATACCTACGACCCACAAGATATGGGAAAGCAAGAGTATCATTATAATGAGATAGCCAAGCAATGTGGTATTCAAGTACCAGACTTCAAACTGGTAAACAACAAGTATTTTGCCTGCCGTCGCTTCGACATTTCTCCAACAGGCGAACGCATTCACGTAGCCACAGCTGGAGCCTTGCTCAACGTTTCCCTTTCCAACCCCATTCTCGATTACCTTAACCTTTTGGCACTTACCGGTTATCTTACCCAGAGCCAAGAGGATGTGGAGGAGATGTTCCGCCGCATGGTTTTTAATTATATAATGGACAACAAGGACGACCACTGCAAGAACTTCTCTTTCTTGGTTCAGAAAGAGAGCGATGGCAAATGGCTCTGGCATTTAGCCCCAGCCTACGACCTCACCCATTGCACCGAGGGATATAATGGTGAACACGCAACATCTGTAAATGGAACTGGGCATCCGACCGTAGAGGATATGATTGCCGTTGGCGTAAAGAATAAAATGAAGGAAAAGAGATGCCGCGAAATCTACGAAGAGGTAACCGAACAATGCTAGAATAAAAGCGAACTATCTGCGTGCGCTGTGTGGTCTATTCCTTACAACGGAATTACAATAAAAACGCCTCTATCTCTTTTTCTGAGATAGAGGCGTTTTTGTTTAATCTATTTTATTTTGCACAAACCACGAATTATTTATTCAGCTTCAGATAGTTCAACTGAACCTTAGGAGCGCAGGCATTGCTAGTCTTCTCGGTATATTCTGCCACCTTCAATGTAGCAGTACCCTTAATGTTCTCTACATCACTACCTATCTTGAAGAGATAGTTACCTGCATCTACCTTCCACTGGCTGTTAGCCTCATCGAAGCTGGCAAGATCACGCTTCTCGAGTGTCATCTTCAATGTCTGACTCTCACCTGGTTTCAGTTCTCTTGTCTTGCCAAAGGTCTTGAGTTCCTTGGCTGGCTTCTCGTAAGCGCCCTTAGGAGCGGTGACATAAACCTCAGCAACTTCCTTGCCGGCAACCTTACCGGTATTCTTGATGGTTACGCTAACCTCGATATTGTTGCCTTTAGCCTTGACAGATGGCTTGCCAAACTCGAAGGTAGTATAGCTCAAACCATAACCGAAAGGATAAGCCACATTCTTCTTGAAGGTATCAAAGTAGCGATAACCTACGTAGATATCCTCCTCGTGGTTGCTATAATCGTAACCCTTGATGTTACCCTTGCTCCAATCCAGCAGATTCTTGTAGGTGTACATATCGTAATCCTTGGCAAAGTTGGCAGTAGATGGATGATCGGTAGCAGCGATAGGCCAGGTCATGGTCAACTTACCCGATGGATTCACCTTACCGGTCAGGATATCAGCTACAGAGTTGCCGCCCTCGATACCTGGCTGCCATGCAACGAGAATAGCATCCACACGGTCTCTCCAACTGGCTGTCTCCATCACAGAACCAGAGTTGATGATGACAATCACCTTCTTGCCCTTGGCATGGAAAGCATCAGATACACGGAAAATCATATCCTGCTCTATCTGACTGAGGTTGAACTCACCATTGATCTGGCGGTCCATACCCTCACCTGCCTGACGGCCGATAGTGATAATGGCAGCATCAGCCTTTGGCTCCTCGCTTGCCACACAGCGCTCAGTAATCTCGATTTCATCGAGCTTTGGCTGACCCTGATCCAGGAACCACATCATCGGATTCTTGTCTGCCTTCAACTTAGCCTTGGCATACTTCACATAATTCTGATAGATTTCTGTAAGCTGAGGAGTAGTTGCTACACCGATATTCTTCAAACCGGTAACCATATCTACAGAATAGCCTACATTAACGGCTCCACTACCGAGGCCACCCGACATGAAGTCGTAAGAGTTGACACCGAAGAGCGCCACGGTCTTCAAGCCATGGATAGGAAGAGCGGCATCATTCTTCAGGAGCACCATACCCTCGGTAGAACTCTGACGGGTGATAGCAGCATGAGCCTTCAAGTCTGGCTCACCACTATATTTATATCCCTTGAATCGAGGAGTCTTCACGATATATTCGAGCATGCGGCGAACATTGCGGTCCACATCCTTGATATCCAGCTTGCCATTCTTTACGGCATCAACAATATCCTGTACCTGAGCTGGATAACCCGGCATCATCAGGTCGTTGCCAGCCTCAACTTCCTGTTCCAGCGGAAGGTCGGCACGCTTACCAATCCAGTCAGTCTCCACGATTCCCTTATATCCCCAGTCGTTGCGGAGAATATCGGTCAAGAGACCCTTGTTGCCCTGGGCATAAACACCGTTAATCTTATTATAGGCAGACATGATAGTCCAAGGATTGCTCTTGCGAACCATCATCTCGAAACCTTTCAGATACAGCTCACGGAGAGCACGCTGGCTCAATCGTTCATCCACCTTGGTACGGTCAGTTTCCTGAGAGTTTACAGCAAAGTGCTTGGCACTTACACCCACGCCCTGGCTCTGCACACCCTGTACAAAGGCGGTTCCGATAAGACCTGTTACGATTGGGTCTTCTGAATAATACTCAAAGTTACGGCCACAGAGCGGATTGCGATGAAGGTTCATACCCGGTCCGAGCACAACATCACAGCCATACTCCAGGGTTTCGTTACCGATAGCCTCACCCACCTTGCGCACCAGGTCGGTGTTCCAGGTAGAAGCCAGACAGGTTCCGATAGGGAAACCGGTGGCAAAGTAGCTACGGCTGTCACCTTCGCGATGAGCATCGATATGAACTCCGGCAGGACCATCACACTGTACGGTAGCAGTAATGCCGAGACGAGGGATGGCTACAGTAATACCCGCAGCACCCGGCACGAACTTCTTCTGATGTCCGAGCATAGCGCCACTGCCCACGAATCCATCGTTGCCACCGCCCACTAAGAGTTGGGCTTTTTCTTCCAAGGTCATCGCCTTGATTACTTCATCGATGTTGTTGGCATTCAGCTGAGGTGCCGATTGCGCCATCATTGTAGTTGCCATCGCTCCAGCTGCAACGGTAAGAGCCAATTTCTTGTAGTTCATCATTTTTTCGTTTATTTCGTTAGTTATTACTTTTCTGTTCTTTTAGTCGTTTCGTCAGTTCCATGCAGTCCCTGAGAATACTGCATTTCTTCAAAAACTTGCTGCAAATATAATAAAATAAGGTGGAAACACCAAGCATTTCCACCTTTTTTTCCTGAATTCAACAAGATTATTCCCGGATTTAACAAAAGGTATAGGAAGAACATAACATACTATACATATCCCTAACCTAAGACTAGTCCCGATATTTAATCTGAAAGTAATCAAAAACAAAACATTCCTTCCATTTCAATCTTTCGCAAATTTCATCAAAAAGAAGAAAAAATACTCGAAAACCTTGTAGAAATCATATAATAATCGTATCTTTGCCAAATTATCCAAAAGTTGGGTACTAGAATAAGAACTTTTAATAATGAAAGGTATGGAGCAGAGGAATTCATCCATCGAAATCTATCGTTCCCCTGAGGGAAACATAGAGCTGAATGTAAAATTAGAGAATGATACCATTTGGCTTACACAAAGCCAAATGGCAGAGTTGTTTGGCCGTGACAGAACTGTGATTTCACGACATGTCAATAACTGTTTTAAAGAAGGTGAACTCGACCCAAATATCACATGTGCAAAATTTGCACATATGGGTATTGAAGGAGACCAAACCTACGAAACAACAATGTATAACCTGGACGTCATTATCTCCGTAGGCTATCGTGTAAAGTCAATCAATGGTACCAGATTCCGTCAATGGGCTAATTCCATCTTGAAGCAATACATTATCAAGGGTTACGCCATCAACCAGAAACGCCTAGACAATTACAACGAACTGAAAGAAGTGGTTCGTTTGATGTCACGTGCAATTACATTACAAGATCAGGTTTCAGAAGGCGAATACAACGGGTTGTTCAATGTCATCAGCGACTATGTTTATGCCCTGGATACTCTCGACAAATATGATTATCAGACATTACTCATAGACAAGACGACTCAAGCCGAGCCGTTCCATGCCACCTACGAAAATGCAATGGAAGCCATCAATGCTTTGAAAGAAAAGTTTGGAGGCAGTAAATGGTTTGCCAATGAGAAGGATGATTCATTCAAGAGCAGCATAGGTCAGATTTACCAAACCTTCGGTGGTGAAGAACTCTACGCTTCGGTAGAAGAAAAAGCAGCCATGCTGCTCTACCTTGTCGTAAAAAACCATTCATTCAGCGATGGCAACAAAAGAATTGCGGCCATGCTTTTTCTTTGGTTTATGGAGAAGAATGGCATTCTGTATGCTGAAAATGGACATAAGAGAATTGCCGACAACACACTCGTTGCCCTGACTCTGATGATTGCAGAAAGCAGAACTGAGGAAAAAGATGTAATGGTAAAAGTAGTCGTCAACCTGATTAACAAAGACAATCAATAGAATTGCCATTAAAAAGCCGCACAACAGCTGTTCTACACATGCACAACAGCTGAAAGACAAGCGCACAACAGCTGATGTGCGACCGCATATCAACTGTTGTGCGCTTCGAGATACTTACTGTTCCAACAACTTCTATTGTATCTCCGAACAACTTCAGTTACTTCTTTCAGATACTTATGACGCATTCTTCAAACGCCAATAACGCTTGAGGAAAGACATTCAAAGCATTGCGGAAGCTTATTCAAATCATTGTAGAAATCTACTTCGCTGTATCCTTTGAGCTTCGCTTATCACGGCGATAACTGCGATAATCATCCAGCGGAATCTCAATATCAGGTTCCACCAACTCACCCTCACGTGGCAAGGCGAACTTCTGATACTTGATGTTCAAGCCACGTTCTATCCACATACTCTCATAATAGGTCTGGATAGAGAGAATCTTACGTGTTTCCTCATCGATGCCCTCCTGATGATAGAGGTCCTCTGTGCGGAAGAGCACAGGCAGATGGTTGCCATCCACCATATAAGTAGTATAGGTGAAGAGGAAGTTGGAGTCCGTCTTCAGATGGATGATACCGCCATCCACGAGGAAGTGGCGATAACGGTTCATGAAATAAGTAGATGTAAGACGCTTACGAGGATTCTTCATCTGCGGGTCAGAGAAGGTGAGCCAGATTTCCTGCACCTCATCCTCGGCAAAGAAGCGGTCGATAATTTCGATGTTGGTACGGAGGAAAGCCACGTTCTTCTGTCCTTCCTCTATCGCCTTCTTGGCACCGGTCCACATTCGTGCACCCTTGATATCCACACCGATGAAGTTCATCTCAGGATAGAGCTTGGCAAGTTCCACGGTATATTCACCCTTGCCGCATCCCAACTCCAGCACGATAGGATTATCATTGTGGAAATACACCTCACGCCACTTGCCCTTCATATCGAAAGGCACGTCATCTACTACACTATATGGATACTGGAACACGTTCTCGAAACGCTCCATATCCGCAAACTTAGCTAATTTTCCTTTGCTCATTGATTCTTTTTTCTTCGTTTGGGTGCAAAGGTACAAAAATTATAAATACTCTTATTACAATTACATTTATAATTTTTGATATTTAACCAAATCTACCGGAAATTCTTTTCAGAAACGGCAGAACTGTTGCCTCCATCATCAAAAATGAAAGAATATAGCCATCAGTATTGTCCTACCTCGCAACTGATACTCCTTGCTCGTACGGGTCAACCCAGAATAAACGGTATAATCGTAGGTGCGCTGATTGAAAAGATTAAGCACAGTCAAACTCAACTCCATACCATTCCTGAAGCCATAACTGGTGGATGCATCGGCAAGAGTAAGATTTTTGTGCTGATGATCTGCTATCTGATTGCGATAATGCTCTCCATGCAACTTGATGAACCATGACTTCAATGGCTGGAAGTTGAAAGTGAGATTCTGGGCAAGATTGGTAGAGGAAGAATCGAAACCCAAATTCTTCAATACCATCTTATCCTTATCCCAGTTCAGCTCATAGGTGAAATTGAACCAATCCACAGGACGACCACTCCATTTTGCCGACAACATATAGTTATCAGATGAATAGGCTGAAGGAGAATCGTTCTGACGCAGGAAGCCATCAAACCTCAGATAATCAAAACCTACGCTAACGAGTCCATGCAAGAATCCCAATCCCTTACTTACCTTTCCACCAGCCATCAGGTTTTCAGAACTGCTGCTGTTGGAGAAATAGGAGTTGATGATATAATCACCCACAAAATTACGAGTCACCGTAAGATGACTGTCAGACCAGCTCTTGCGGATGTAGGCATTGGCAAAAATGGTAGCAAGAGGACGCTTATAGTTGATGTTGAAGGAAACCTGTTTGCTCTTGTCAGCGGTATAATCCACAAAACCCGTATAAAGATTACGGTAATCACGCATCAGCAGACCCTGATAGAAATTCTGTTCATCCACTTCCCGTTGAGCGATTCCACCGGAAAGCGTAGCCTGCAAACGGGCGGTGAGGAAATAGCTCACGCAGAGTTGAGGAGCAACCAATGTCTTGCTGGCATTCTCTTTCGCTCCCATCAACTTATCATTATAATAATAAGGTGTAAAGGTGATGGGCATCTGGAAACGGATATGCCAGCCACCCTGGTTATACTCAGCCTCCGGCGATGCATAGGCACGGAAGAAGGTCATGCCTATCTGATTGCGCATATTGCCCAGGGAATCGGGCACTCCCTCCAGATGACTCTTCAGCGTTCTGCTCAATACCTGCAAGCCAACCTTCATCATCACGGTAAAAGGCTTGAGGAAAAAGCCGAGCGAAGTATTGGTATGACTGAAGAATGCTGCCGAACGAACACTTTGATAAGCCGTTTGCTGCGAATTATCAACAGACAGAGAGTGCGGATTCACCATATAAGCATTATACGTGTTGAAGGTATAGGTTCGCTTACTACTCCGATGCAACAGTTCCAGCTTGTCTGATACTTTATATTTCGGCATATTGACCTGCTGATGATTAGGATAAGAGCCGGCAATATCCATCATGACATCATTCCAGGACAGGTCGGCGGAAAGCTGATTGGCTACGTACGCCTTTTCGCCATTCGAAGTCAGCGTAAAGTCGGCAACCAATCTGTTCTGCTTCTGCTTAGCCTGTTCATCCTCAACATCATAAATGGTTGAATCATTCAGGAAATACTGGGTATTACTGAATGAGGAAGAAAGAAGACGGTCGTGGGTATAGACTATCTGAGAAGACAAATCCGTATTTTTGCCTAACACCCAGAGATTATTGGTTGTGAAAACATGGGTCTGGTTCTTACGCACACGGGTGTCTGAAATATCCGTCAGCTGGTCGGGCGTAACATTCACGTAATCTTTCAGATTATAAGAATTTCTCATCACTCCAGTACCATCATCCGAAAAGAGGAGATTGCCTTCACCGGTTACATCCGTACCTATATTATTACTCTTGAAGGTATTGAGCGACTGGGCTTTCTTGGCAAAGCGCATCAACGACATCTCGCCTTCCCAGACATTCAGCTTACCAAACTTCTCTCCTTTCTTCTGCTCCATACCGCCACCTGCCTTCAACGTTCCTACCAGACGGCTCTTGGCAGATTCCTTCAGTTTGATGTTGATGGCAGGGTCTTGCGAGAACGACATATCTTCCAAAGCCTTGATAGGTTGATGATTGGTCATCACCTCTACCGAACCGACATCCTTCTGATGGATATTGTTGGTGGCGATGGAATAGCGACCGCCGAGCATATCATGTCCTTCGATATAAAACTTGTTGATAGCCTTGCCGTTATATTTGATTTCTCCCTTGTCCGACACCTCCATTCCCGGCATCTTCTTCAAGACATCAGCCAGACTCTTGTCGTTGGCATCGGCAAAGCTTGCCACATTGTAGGAGATGGTATCGCCTCGCTGCCGGATGCTTGGAGCCTTCACCACAACATCCTTCAGCTTTGTAGCCTGCTCCGTCAGGAGCACATGATATACAGTAGTATCCTTCGACAAAGGAATGGTTTTCACAGCATATCCCATCATCGAGAAATGCAGCACGTTACGACCGTCCGGAATAGCATTGAGCGACAGCAGGAAACTTCCATCTGCCTGTGTCTTGGTAAACTTCAGGATTCTATTGCCGGCAGCAGGTCGGATGGTAACCATCACTCCCTGCAACCCGTTGCCCGTATAGGCATCTTCCACCTTACCCGACAAGGTGACTTGCTGGGCATAGGTCAAAGTGCTCATACAGATAAACCACAGATATAAAAACAGTTGCTTCATAAATTATCTTCTTGAGAAACCAATCCGTTCTCTCTTTACGTTGATACTTATTCTTTTTCTATCAGATCATAATTCAGAGTCTCATCCGAGCCACCCAGAGATATTCCCGTTGAAGCCTCGTTGATACTGTTCCGATTTTTCAGATACTTATATTTTGATTGCAGGAAATCCTTTCTTGTCGTTTTCTGAAAGCGCATGAATTCCTTGTCCAGTACCCCAAATGTAATAAGTTTTGCACTAACCTGCTGCATTCCATTGATACAGAAATAGTATTGCTTTCCCCTATCATACACTTCCATTATCAAGCCAGGGAGTCCGCAGAACTTCCAGGGACCGTCACTTACAGGAACATCCAAGGCAAACCAGGCTGTCCATTGTCTTCCCCGGAAGCAGCAGGTAGCCTTTTGGCATTCATGACCGAGCACCATCTTCGTGCTGTCATTTTCCATATTCCACTCCTGTGAGTTTAAAGCATCTTCATAAAGGTAATATTGTCCCAGCAAGAAGTCGGTAACAGTTATCTTTCCTTGCGGATAATTCTTATAAATGGTAGCAGTCATTCGGCGGTGTGGTATGGCATTGTGCAATTGCTTCCCTTTCAGTCCTTTCCCTATCGCTTCCGTCAAGAAGCTATCCCATAGTTTATCGCCATTAGGAGAAGCCATCAGAGAATCACACTGATAAGTATAATAGCTATAGCATTTAGAACACTCCGCTCCGATTTGCAGATAGAGCAAGTCTTCCTTGCGCTGTTGTTCTCCAGACAGCGTATCCGTAAGATATTCATATACATAGCTACACAGCATATTAGCCGTATCTATCTTCTTATTTTGGGCAAAGCCAATAAGATAAAAAGTCAAAAACAGAAATACGAAACACTTTCTCTCCATAACTTTTCCTTATTTAAAATAAAGATACTCTTTGATTCTATTCTCTTTCTATCAAGTCATAGTTACGTTTTTCGTCTGACAGACCTAAGGATATACCTGACGTAGCCTCGTTTATGCTATTTTGATTATGAAAATAATTATATTCAGACTTCAGAAAAGCTTTCCGGTCTGTCTTTATCCGTTTTCTATTGAAAACATCATAAACGATAGGCGTGCCAGCATCCTTCTGCAATCCCTTGATGCAAAAATATTGCTGTCTCCCCTTGTCATACACTTCCATAATCAAACCAGGAAGACCACAAAATTTCCAAGGGCCATCACTCATAGGAACATCCAAGGCAAACCATGCCGTCCAAGAGCGACCACGGAATCTGCAGGTTGCCTTCTGGCAGTTATAGCCTAATATGTTTTTAATGCTATCACCTTCTACAACCCAATTCTGTACACCCAGGCTATCACTATATTCATAATACTGAGACATCAGATTGTCCGTTACCGTCATCATATTCTGCGGATAATTCTTATAGACGCACGCCGTCATTCTGCGATGTGAAAAAGAATTAGTCAGATATCCTTCACGCTTAAAGGCTTCTTTGAATAAAGCACGAAACTTGGCCTTGCCATCTTCTGTAGATTGCAAGGAATCAGACTGGTAAGTATAATAACTATAGCATTTTGAAACATTCTTTCCGATAGAAAGAAAGAGTAAATCTTCTTCTTTCTCATCATTCTTTATCGTATCTTTCGAATAACAATAATAATATGAGCACAAAAATTGCCCATGATCTATAACCTCATTCTTAGCTTGCAACAAAAGTGCATAAAAGAATAATACCGATATACTTATAATAAATCTCTTAACAACCATATTAATATAACCTTTAAGTTTAAAGAGTCACCTTTGTCATTTACTGAGCCCACTTTAAAAAGTAAGGTCTGTTTTAAGTGGGTTCAGTTAATTAAAATGATCTCGGTGCAAAATTACCGAAAATTGCTCAAACCGCCTAACTTTTTACATCATTTCTCACATAATATTTCTTCCCCAATTTATTATGTAAAAATGATGTAGGTTTGCTATTCTTCCGGAATACCAAGTCTCTTCATTTCTACCTCTGCTGATGTTTGATTCTCTCTTTCTTTTATCTTATGGAAACGATATGTTAACGTCAATCCTACTTTTCGAGTTTCATACTTTGTATTAAAACTAGATCTAACATTATAAATCTGCCTACAAGCACGATTTCTATCTCCATTAAAAATATCATACCCGTCTAACGATAACCGCAACCTATCGTTCAAGAAAGATTTTTTGATACTCAAATTGACAGAAGAAGATGATTTTACATTTATCGACTCCATGTATCCACCCCAGACTTGTTGCCAAGACAGAGAGAGCAGAAAATGCTTAGGAAGCTTGAAATCATTATCAAAATTAAGAATTGTCGACGGATGTCCATCATGAAATGTTGTTCCATCAATACCCGGATAATGCATAATTGACTTCTGAAAGAATCCCGTCAACGATGCAGTATAGCATTTATAGGTATTACGCCAATTCAACATCGCCGACAAAGCTTGACGATGCGACAAATTATCTTGTGACGAAACCGTTACTGCCGAGTTACCTTCCAAAGAATAAATCACCGGCAATAATGGACGATATATATAATCATAATTTAATGTAAGAAACAAAGACTTATACATCAACAGATAAGACAAGCTATGAGTGATGGCAGTCTTCAACTGGCTATTACCCTTAGATTGCTCATAACGGTTCACATACGTCACATTATCATTCATATCTGCATAATTAGCCCGCTCCGTTCCTATCGAATAGCTAAGATTCTGCACCAACAATCCATGACTATAGCTTAGGGTTACCGATGGCAAGAATGTATTATCACTATGCGCCTCTATCACAGACGCCTTTTCATTCTTCCGACGAGAATATAGATTTTGATAACGTATTCCTGTACTCAAGGAAAAGTCCCCCAAGGGTAATTCGTAGTTGATAAATACAGCATTTTTAACTTCCTTATTCTCAAAGCGACCATCGAACTTCAACCGTTCATAATCTATCTTGTCTATTCCCTCACTATAGCTGAAATCATATCCCATACCCATAGTGCCCCATTTTCCAAAATCATGGGTAGCATGGAAATTAGAAGCCAGGACATTCCATTTAGAATGTCCCATATATGAAACCTCAGAACTCGTATCTATATGATTTTCCTTTAAAGCAGAATTAGTGTTCGATGCTTTAGAAATATAATCCATCACTACACTCACGTGCCAAGCATGATTCAAACTTGTATCATAATATATATTGACATGATGCGTAAGGAGGTTGTTTTTAGATTTATTTTTATCAAAGAGATAAAATACTGTTCCTGCATTTGGCACTACACTAAATGTATCCTGAGTCTCAACCTTTCCATCCGTGTACATTCCACTATAAAGCATCCCTAGTTCTGATTTATCAGACAGATGATAAGTCATACCAGCAGAATAAGTATGACTACCAGAATGCGTTAAGCTTTCAATATGTTGCATTTTATTCCAAATGGTATCAGCCAATACCTGTTTATTATAATCAGAACTTTCGGAAGCATTATTTCTCCTATAGTAATACTTACCATACAAATCAAATTTTCCAGAATTGTATGTTGAAGAGAAACCTGTTTTATGAGCCAAATGCTTTGCCTGAGTGATATTTCCGATGGCATTAAAAGCCACACCATCTCCTAAAATCTTAGTTTTTATATCAATCACAGGTGAACCCGATGTGTCATAATCCGCCTCTGGCATAGCAACGATTTTTAAAGATTTGATTTGATCAACCGGTAAGTTATCGATAAGACTTTGATCTCTCACCTTACGCCCATTTAAATAATAGACCGGGGCTCCCTTACCCAACACATTGAACGAATTTCCTACATGTAAGACACCAGGAACCTTACCAATCAGTTCATATATATCATTCTGATGATTAAGAATAGAATCATGCTCTACGTCTACGAGTAAATTATGACCAGACAACTTTATGTTTTTGCGATGAGCTATCACCTCTACATCAGATAGAGAGATTACAGTAGAATCCGAGATACCGGTCATGTTTTTGGCAACAACGCTACTATCAGAATCAAGGATAGCAATGTTTGCAGGAACATCACCTTTGTTAGCTCCCATATCCCTTGCTATTATATTCTTAGCTTGCAACAGAAGCGCACCAAAGAACAACATGGATATATTTATAAAAAATCTCTTAACAACCATATTAATATAACCTTTAAGTTTAAAGAATCACCTTTGTCATTTACTGAGTCCACTTAAAAAAGTAAGGCTTGTTGAAAGTAGGCTCAGTAAATTAAAATGATCTCGGTGCAAAATTACCGAAAATTGCTCAAACCGCCAAACTTTTTACATCATTTCTCACATAATATTTGTTCCCCAGTTTATTATGTAAAAATGATGTAAATTTCAAAAAGCCCCGACTACATCAAAGTAGCCGAGGCTTTCCTTCAAAATCTTCTATTTTTTATGTTTCTTCAATCTTCCAATCCCCTATCGTTCGCTTTTGGCTATCATAATTGATTCCCACTTTAACCAATCGCTTTCCATCTGCCGAATAAGGTATCAGATATCCCTTATCGTCTATCTGCCTCAGAGCCTCTTCTGCCGACTTATCGTATTTCAGTTCTATCACATACACAGTATCAGGCATGTGCAGAACGGCATCAGCCCTACCTATTGCACTATCTTCTTCCACCAGGATATAAGCACCCAAGAGGTTGAAGATGAGATAGAACACCGTTTGAAAATCCTTTTCGTTTTTATTAGACAGACGGTTGGAGATACTAGCAAGATAAGCTTGCATCTTCTGCAAGGCGCCATCCATGTTGTTGCTATAGAGCTGTTCCAGAAAGGTAAAGATAAAACTATTATTATCCAATTGAATTGGAGACAGATAGTTTGGCGCAAGCGATTTCAACATTCCTATGCGCACTTCCCTGTTAGGATAGTCCAGCTGATAGCATTGCAATAGCGGATTATACTTCTTGATGGTAAGATAACCACTCTGGTAGAGCAAAGGAAGTGCTGAAGTCATCTGCTCTGGCGAAACATCAAAGTCATCAACCCCTACACTTTTCTGCTCAATATCCATCACTCCCACATGATACTTCTGCAAAGTCTTGATGAGATAACTTGGCGTACCGGAACTGAACCAATAAGCCGAAACCTTTTTGTTCTTCAAGGCCTTCACAAGACTGAAAGGATTGAATATATCTTCTGAATGATCACTGAAATGATAGCCATCATAATATGACGTAAGTTCACCTATTGTTTCTTCCAAGGTTCTGCCTAAATGCTTTGCCAACAACTCCACATCTGGCTTCATATCATTCAGAAGTTCCGTCTTACTAATACCGCAGATAGCAGAATACTGGTCGAACATGCTGATATTATCCAGATTGTTGATTTCACTAAAGATACTTAATTGAGAGAACTTGGTAATACCTGTGATAAAGACGAAACGCAACCAAGGGTCCAAGTATTTAATAGGACTATAGAAGTTCTTCATGATCAAACGGAGTTCTACCAGATTTTCCTTCTCATGCACGACATCCAGCAATGGAGCATCATACTCATCAATGAGAATGACTACCTTCTGCCCCGTCTGCTTATAAGCACGTTTTACCAGACATTCCAAACGCTGATTAGCCTTAATAGCCCAATCTTCCGTACCATAGATTTGTTCCAACTGGCTTAGCTTACCTTCCAATTCATTGATTAAGTCAGCAGGATTCATGTGCTTTGCCGTACTCATATCAAAATGAAAAACCGGATACTTTACCCATTCCTTCTCATAATCCCCAAGGGCAAGCCCATCAAACAGATTCTTTCTTCCTTCAAAATAAGCCTGAAGCGTAGAGACAAAAAGAGACTTTCCGAATCGTCTTGGGCGACTCAGAAACAGATATTTGGATCCATTTCTTATGAAATCCACAATATACTTAGTTTTATCCACATACACATAGTTTTCTTCTCGTATCTCAGAGAAGGTTTGTATGCCCACCGGATATTTTCTAATCTCTTCCATAGCTTTTCTTTTTTTATATTCCGCTGCGAAGTTACGAAGAAAAATGCATATATGCAAAGGTTTTCATCGAAAAATTTCAATGTTAACAAAAACAACTCATAGTTTTATGACTCCTAAGTCTATGAGTTCCGAAGTGGAAAACATAGAGATAAAAGCAAAGAAAATAACACGGACAAATTGAATTTGTCCGGACAAACTGCCCGACAGCCCATAAGTCACGAATTTTTAACCATTTACAAACACCCGGACAAAAGAGCCGGACAAATTCAATTTGTCCGTGCTTATAATTTAACTTAATTATTTTAACTTTTCTTCGTTCATACACTACGCTGATGCAACCTTCAGCCCGTTCTTAAACCATATGCGAAAGTTCAGTAAAAAAAGAATCGCCAGGAAGCTATTCTGTTGCTTCGCTGGCGATTCAGAGAGAGATTTATCTATGTGTAAATTATGTTTGCTATTCCGCCTGAATACCGAAGTACTCGTTGAGTTCAGCGATGGCAGCACCATCGGCATTCGGAAGATCCTTCACCAGCTTGCCTTTCTCCAGCAGGAGGATGCGGGAGGAGATGTCGGCAACGAAGTTGAGGTTGTGGCTGGAGATGATGACCGTGGTGCTCTGCTCCTTGCAGATACGCTGAATCATGTGGGCGATAGTCATCTGAGAAGAAGGGTCGAGATAGTTGAACGGCTCATCTAGGAGAAGAACCTTCGGATTAATAATCATAGCTCCGATGATACCAATCTTCTGTCGGTTACCCTGAGAAAAATCACGGAGATACTTCTTGGTTCCCATGATTTCATCGTGCATAAAGCCCTCAAACTGAGCCAATCGTTCCTGCAGGGTTTCATCGTCAATGTGATAAACATCAGCGATGAAATCGAAGTATTCCTCAGGGGTGAGGAAGTCGATGAGGAATCTGCCGTCGATGTAACTGCCGGTATATTCCTTCCAGGTTTCACTCTCGTTCACCTTCTGTCCATTGCTTTCCACGAAACCGTCATCAGCCTGAATCAGGTCGAGAATCAGACGGAGCAAGGTGGTCTTGCCCGCACCATTATTACCTACGAGTCCTATCAGCTCGCCCTTTGCAACACCCAGATTATCAATATCGAGTACGGTATTGCCATTATATATCTTTTTGAGATTCTGAATCTTGATATCCATTATTCTAATGTTTAATGTGTAGTGTTAAATGTTTACTTAGCTTTCCATAAACTTCTCCATGCGCTTATACTTGTTTTTCTCGAAGATGGCAGCTATCTTGGCGATGAACCATTTATGGATGGCGATACTGAAGACTGCCAGCGTTATGCAGGTGACAAACCATGCCGTCTCACCGAAGAAATAATAGACAGCACAGACACCAACCAGCGGGAAGAGAAAGGCGATGGCATAAAGATTAATCTTCAGATTAGCTCCCTGCATGCTGAACATGGAAGTCTGGAATATCTCCAGACGGGAAGAGAAGAGTGCCGTAGGCAGATTGAAGAGATTGATGAATACTGCCAGACAGAAACCGCTGATAAGCACCTGGATTCCGATTCCTACCTGCAGGAAAAGGAACGGAAGGGTAAGCAACAAAGCGACAGCACTCACTACCATATAATAATAAAAGCAATTCTGCAGCATCTGTTTAACCTTAACAGGCTTGGTCATCAAACCATGGAAGAAGTTTGCCTCAATGCCAAAGGTCCACTGCGACAACACCACCGATGGCAGCAGGATGGCACCCGCTACATAGAGGGTAGTCATAGCCACCTTGTCCCCCATTTCCTGTCCCGCTTCTGCCGGGAGCAAGGCAAAGAGATAGGCATCGAAAAGGAAGATGGCAGCAATCATAATCACCATCGTACGGACACGCTTTGCTCTCAATGTGCCGATATATTGCAGACTGAAGAGGTTGATATGGCTGAAACCACGGAACCTGGAAACCTTCTGCTTCTGCTCGTTATAAATCTTTTCGTGATAGAGATAGATGGTAAGTCCGGCGAATACCGCTCCGGCAAGGAAGAAGATACCCGCCCATCCCATCCATACCGGGAAAAAGGAACTCACAAACATATATCCTATCAGCACGGCAAACATTCCCATCCATCCCAATATCAAGGGCCATTTCAGAATCCACTCTGTTGCCTTGCGGTAGCAGGTAATGTAGATGCCGTCAATATAAGAGAACGCCAGAAACAGAAAGAAACTGGCAATAACCTGACCTACAGGCAGGAAATAGATAAATACAGGAAGCATAAGCACTGGAAGCACATAGTTCCAGAAGCTCACGAGATTGGTAGTAAGCAGGAACTTGTTCCAGATTTTCTCCGGCACAGGTCGCGACTTCACGTAATCATCCATCGCCGTAATATCCCGCTTCATCACCATCTTCATGATGATGTCTGGAATCAGCATACCGACAACGATACCGGCTCCCAACAGGGCAGGCATGTCTTCGCCCCCAAGTTCTCCCCCATTCTCGGTGAAGCTGAGAAAGAAGCTCACGCCCATCACCACATACAGGAAGATGATGTAGCACGCCACGAAGGCATCTCGCTTATGGAAGTTACGGCGCTGCTGCAACCACCAAAGCCTTAAAAGTAATCTCAACATAAATTATTCTTTTTATGGTTTACGGGCACAAAGGTAAACAAAAATATCCGAAATCTCCTACAAAATGATAGAAATAACTTAAAAATAACATTAGATGAAAAGAAAGAGAAAACAGGAAGAGAAGAAAAAAAAGAAAAGGCATATATGTGAAAACGGCATCTCCTCACGAAGATGCCGTTCCTTCTAAACTAACATTAACTTATATATCAACTATTCATCAAAACTATTATAAACCTAAAAATTATAATACTCTTATTCAGACTGAACCGGCAAGATGTTATCATCCTCATCATAGAAGAGAGGAGCCACCTTTACGCTGCGAAGCCAGGTTGTATCATTTGATGGCACGCAGTCGTGATGGAACAGATACCACTGTCCCTTGTACTCACAGATGCTATGATGGGTTGTCCAACCTACTACAGGCTCCAGGATAACACCCTTGTAAGTGAACGGACCATAAGGATTATCACCTACAGCATAGCAGAGATAATGAGTATCACCGGTAGAGTAGCTGAAGTAATACTTGCCCTTATACTTATGCATCCAGCTGGCCTCGAAGAACCGATGTGGATCATCTGCTGGCAATACATTACCCTCTTCGTCAACGATGACAACAGGCTTTGGCATTTCAGCAAACTGCTGCACATCATCCGTCATCATGGCTACACGAGATGGCAATGGGTTCTCCTTGCCTTCAGGGAGATGCTCATCCTTCAGAGCCTTGTTGTCCTTATACCACTGAAGCTGACCGCCCCAGATACCACCGAAGTAGCAGTAAATCTTGCCATCATCATCCTTGAACACACAAGGGTCGATGCTGTATGACTTGCGGATAGGGTCGGCATTCGGAATGAAAGGACCTTCTGGCTTATCAGCTACAGCCACACCTAGATGGAACACACCATTATAATCCTTGGCAGAGAAGATGAGATAGTACTTGCCATCCTTCTCTACTACATCGTTGTCCCACATCTGCTTCTCAGCCCATGGCACATCCTTCACGTCGAGAATCACACCATGATCGGTTACCTCACCTTCCATCACGTCGTCCATAGAGAGAACATGATAGTCTTTCATCTGGAAGTGACCGCCATCATCGTCGAAGCATTCGCCGCTATCCCAGTCATGAGATGGGTAAACATACAGGCGACCGTTAAACACATTGGCAGATGGGTCTGCCATATAATCCTTTGGGAACAAATATCTTGCTTTCATTGTTATTTATTATTTTAAGAGATGTACAATATTATCTAAAGAGATTTTACTTAAAGAGATTGACGATTTCCTTCACCACTGGCTTCACCTCGTTGTTGCGGTCGATGAGCAGTGGATAGTTGGTTCTGCCAGGGATAGGCCAGCCATTCAACCAAGAGTGACCATCGTTGACACCCCAGAAGGTAACACGACTGATGACATCCTTGTGACGCTCTACAATCTTAAAGAGATCGAGATAACGCTGATTGAAGAGTTTCTGCGCCTTCTTGTCAAGTCCCTTCACGTATGGATTGTACTTCTTCTGAAGTTCAAACTTCTGGCTGATTTCCGCTCCGCCGAATCCTTCCGGATTAGGAAGCATGTTCATATCCAACTCCGTCAGCATCACCTTCACGCCTTCACCAGCAAAAGCCTCGATGCTCTTCTCATACTCAGCATAGTCAGGATAATCAAAACCATTGTGGCTCTGCATACCTACTGCATCGATGCGGAGACCCTTCGCCTTCAAATCGCGAACCAGTTTGCAGATAGCCTCTCGCTTGGCTGGCTTCGAAGTAGAATAATCATTGTAGTAGAGTTCTACGTTAGGGTCAGCCTCATGCGCAAAGCGGAAAGCCAGTTCGATGAACTCCGGACCGATAATCTTATAATATAGAGACTTGCGGTAAGAGCCATCATCCTCGAAAGCCTCGTTCACAACGTCCCAACCCTTTACTCTACCTTTATAATGAGTAACCACATTCATAATATGGTTATACATTCTGCCGATAAGCACTTCACGGCTTACCAGATTACCCTTATCATCGGTAAACATCCACTTAGGTGGCTGAGAATGCCAAACCAGACAATGCCCGATCAAGGTCTTGCCGTTCTTCTCTGCCCAGTCGGCCAACTTATCGCCATCTGTGAAATCAAAGCGATTCACCTCCGGATGATTCTTCTCACCCTTCATACAGTTTTCGGCAACTACCTGGTTAAACTGTTTCTTCACTACTTCCTCACCTGCAGGGTCTTGTCCATCAGGCAAATCGGTATTAATGGCAGCACCTACCAGGAAGTACTTACCCATAGTTTCCTGGAATGTTGGGATTTGAGCTGCAGAGTTCGCTTTTTGAGCGAAAGCTGTTGAAGCAAGCATCAGCCCCAGTGCCAGAGTTGTGATCTTTTTCATATCTTATATCTATTTTTCTCGTTAATAATTATAGTCTCTAGTTTTCTTCCTTGTGTCGGGCCTCAATCTTCTTGTTGATGTCGTCGATAACCTCATCGGTCAACTCATATTTAGAGATGATGAACATCGCCAAACCCAGCAAGATGGCAGGAATCACACATACCAGCCAGCGGATACCCTCCTGTGCCAGAGGAGTCTGCTGCTCCAAATCGTTCATGAAGTAAGCACCGGCAGCATTACCAACCGACATCATGGCGAAGGCTGTAATGAAGAAGAGTGCCACGATACGGAGAGGACGGTTATGGAAGAATTCTGTCCACAGGTCACTCACCTTAACATTCTTGGTTTCCTTCTCGTCCATTACCACACGCTCCTTGGTTTGGGTAAAGCAGAATACCAGAAGGGCGAAACCTACCAGGGCAAAAATCAGCATGGCAACAAACCAAGCATTACTGTCGGTAGGAAGAGAGTTGCCCTCCTGAGCAGCTGCTGCCTGATAACCGGTCCATGCAAGAACTGCACCAGGAATAACACCACCCAAAGCCATACCTGCCTTATAGAAGATACCGGTCAGGGCATTGACGATGCCGGCAATACGCTTGCCGCTGGTATATTCTGCAAAAGAGATAACCTCTGGAATCAGAGCCCACATATATCCTGTAGCTACGATTACGCCTGTTGATTTGATGAACTGAGCGATATAAACCAGCGTGATATGATCCTTTACAGATCCCATCTTGCTGATGATATAAAGCATCGCCATACCCACGATAGCCACAGTAAGGAAGATGTAGAACATATTCTTCTTGCCCACCTTTTTCTTGATGGCAGGAACGAGTGGCATAAAGATGAAAGATGGCAAAGAGCCCAAACCCATGAAGAGTGCCATCTCGATAGGGAGATCCTTGGCTGCTGCGAGCATGGCTACCAGGATTGGAACACCTGCCGATACACAGAGTCCACCCACATTTGCCATGAACATACGTACAGAGGTAAGGATGGTTATCTCGTCTGTATCGCGAGTCAGCGAAGAGTTCAAGGCTCCGTAAGGCACATTGATCAATGTATAAAGCATAGACAAGCCTACGTATGTTACATAGGCATAGATGAGTTTGATGGTTTCTGTCTGTCCTTCCATACCATTCCAAAAACAGAGGATGGCAAGTACGGTGAGTGGCAAACCTGCCAGGACAAGATATGAACGATACTTACCCCAACGTGGATTATGCTTATCTACATAAGTTCCCACCAACGGGTCCCAGAGTACATCGACCAAGCGAACCACCAAGAACATGGTGGCAGCAACACCAGGATTAAGTCCATAGATGTCGGTGTAGAAGAACAACAGATACATGCAGATGGTCTGGTAGATGAGGTTTTGCGCCAAGTCGCCAGATCCGAATCCGATGCGTTGTAGCCAATTCAGTTTGTAGAATCCCTTAGATTCCTGTGTTACAGTTGTCTGTTCCATTTTTATCCAATCATTAAGTTTACACCTTATTATATATAGGTGCATTTATAACATTTACTTCAATTTCTCTGCGGCAAACTTACCCATTGCCTCATATCCCTTAGGGTTGAGATGCAGCCAGTCGTCAGAATATTCTGCTTTCAGACGCTGAGGATCTTTCGGATCACGGGTCAGCTCATCGAAATCGATGACTCCATCAAAGGCACCGCTCTTTCTGATCCATTCGTTCACGGTCTGTCGCATCGCCTCATGCCAGAAAGAATACCATCCGTTGCCCTTGGTTGGGGTAATGGTTCCGCCATATACCTTGATGCCCTTTGCCTTGGCTTTTGCTATCAGCACCTTATAGCAGGCAATCAGGGTATCTGTTACATGTTCATAATTTCCTCCGCAGCAACCGATATCGTTGGTTCCCTCAAAGATGATGAGCTTATCCACACCTGCCTGTCCCAGGATATCACGGTCGAAACGCTTCATGGCTGGTTCGCTCAATCCGCCCTCCACTACGCAGTTGCCACCGATTCCGAGATTCAACACGCCGTATGGTTTCTCTGCATTCAGGGCATCCGAGAGGAAATCGGTCCAACGGTTCTGATGGTTGGTAGTACTTCCACGGCCATCGGTAATAGAGTTTCCGAGGATAGCCACCACTGGGGTAGCCTTATCGGTCTTCACATCAATGGCAGAAAGATTGTACCAGTGATCCACCTCCTCGCCATCATCAAAACTCTTATCCATCGGTTTAGGAGTACGATGCAAACCGTTTACTATATAAGATGTGGTACGTGAACCACGATGGGATGTTGCATTCACTGGAGTCTGCTTGCCATAGTCGATGGTAATCGTGAGGCGCTGTCCACTCTTCAAGGCATATCTCAAATCATCTGAGAAGATAGCCTTGCCTGGAGCGATGGTTACATTCTTCTTGCCATTAAACTTGAGATACTTCACGGTCTTACCATTCACAAACCAGTTGCTGTTCTTATCGGTATCTGCAATATACACCGATTTGATTTCTACCGGCTCCTTACTCTGCTCGTTGCTGAGCTTCACTCTGAGTTCCTCTCCGCCAAAAGATACATGAACCACCTGTCGACAAGAACGGTTGCTCAAGCTTTCCTTAGGCATATCTCCTTTACCAGTCCATTCCACTGCAGTAGCCCAAGTTCCTTTCCATACCTTCTGGGCAAAAGCTACAGAACTTGACGTAGCCAGTACGAGCGCCAGCGATAAGATTTTGATTGCTTGTCTATTCATTGTTATTATGATGCCTTTAATGTTTCTATTGTTGTTGACGATGCAAATTTACTAATAAGTAATGAAATAACAGGTATTTAATAGTTACCATTACTTTTCTATTTGTTTCATACCTGCAAAAAGGGCGCAAAAAGATAAAGAAACAAAAAGAAATGAAACATTTTGTTGCATCAGAATTTGTTTCTTTCATTGTTTTTTGTTACTTTTGCAGCCGTAACAACCTATTTTAAACAAGAAAACGGACAGGAAATATGAAGCATATCAGACATTGCCTCACGGCACTCTTCGCTATCACCATCTCGCTCATGGTATGGGCTGACAGTGGTGAACTTTTCACATCGGGCAAACTGTCAAGTTCGCTTATCAACTGCATTGTGCAGGATAAATACGGATATATCTGGGTGGGAACCGAATACGGACTCAACAAGTTCGACGGCTACCGCTTTACCAACTATCTGCACAACGAAGAAGATACAACCTCCATTACTGACAACATTATCTCCGACCTGCTGGTAGATAAGAAAGGTAACCTGTGGATAGGTTGTGCCAAGGGACTGATGCGCTATAATTATGAGACGAACAATTTCACCCGTCTCCAGTTTCCTGATGGCAGAAAGCCACGTATCTATTCTATGGTAGAAAGTCACAATGGCGATATCCTGCTGGGTACTGCAGGATATGGTCTCTATTCTGTAAAAGACAGAAATACCCAGAAAGGAACAGACGACCTTTTCACTATCAGACAGGAAAGGCAATACGCTGAGCGCGATTCTGATGTATTCTTTACCCATATCTACGAAGATAAGCATCATTATCTCTGGCAGAGTAGCCACCTTTCTATCTTCACCCGTTTCATCAAGAAACAAGGCAAGGTGCAGCGCAAAGACTTCAAATCGCCATGCGGAGCACCTGTAGCTTTCATCCAACATCGTCCGCAGGCCATGCTCATCGTCTGCATGTATGGCATCGTCTATTATGATTACCGGACAGGCCGCATCGCTGATGCCGGCTACGACTTTGGCGGTTATCAGAATAATGTAACCATCAACAATGCTACCTTCGACCACGAAGGCAACCTCTATATCAGCACCTCTGAACATGGTGTTCTCATGATCAGAAAGGGAAGCAACAGGGTAGAACAGTTGGAGAACAGCAACAGCAGTTTCAATCTGGCTACCGCCTTCGTCAACAATATCATTGAAGATAAGGACAACAATCTCTGGATAGGCTGTTACAACAAAGGTCTGTACCTGATCAACCAGCGCCAGCAGGCTTTCAACAGCTGGAGTTTCTCTGCACAGAACTACATCATCGGCAGCAGCGTTTCATCTATTGCACAAGGCGAAAATGGTGAAACATGGTGTACGGTACAGAACAGTGGTGTGTTCTGTTTTGATGCTTCAGGCAAGATTATCGCCCATCCCCAGTCACCTGCCGGTACTTGCATCATCTATAAAGACCGACGTGGCGATTACTGGATCAGCAATGGCAGCGCACTCTACAGCTACAACCCTCATACAGGTACATACCAGCAGAAACTCACCTTTACCAGCGCCGGCATCTACTGTATGACTGACGATGCACAGGGCAACCTTTACATTTCTGTATACAGCAAAGGCCTATATATATATAATGTGGAAAGCGGCAAGGTTACTGTTCTGAATATGCGGCAAAGAGGCGATAAAGGATTTCTCTGCAACGACTGGGTGCGAAGCATGGCGCTCGATCATACAGGCCATTTATGGATAGGAACCTCTAATGGAGTTTCCTGTCTCAATACCAAAACGCTCAGTTTCAAGGATTTCGGATGGCTCAACATTCTGAAAGACAGACAGGCGAATGGTATCTGCGAAGGAAAGAACGGCGATATTATCATCGGTACCGAAGAAGGACTCTATCTGTTTGACAGAAAGAGCAACAAAACGAAGAACTTCCCTCATGCGGAAGCGTTGAAAGGCAAGCAGGTATGCAGCATCATCAAAGACCAGAAGGGTGACTTGTGGGTAAGTACAACCATGGGCATCTGGCAGTACGAACAGAAGAACAGACAGTTTATCGGGCACATCAACGGCAACGGACTTACTACCCGTGAGTACGTGCTGGGCTCTTCCATGCATACCGCCAGCGACCTTATCGCCTTCGGAACCAGTGACGGTATCACAACCTTCTATCCTGACGTTGTCAGGGCCAAGAAGATGGAACTGGGAGATGTACATCTCACCAACTTCATCATCGACGGAAAGCCAATCAACTGTATGGTCAAAGACTTCAGCATTCCTTACTCCCAGAATTCATTCACTCTGGAGTTCTCGCTGCTCAACTACAGGAACACCGATAATATCAGTTTCCAATACCGCATCAACGACGGCAAATGGAACAGCACCAACGAGGGAGCCAATGCCGTAGCATTCAACAAGTTGAAACCGGGCGACTATACGCTGGAGGTGAGAGCTACCAGCAATGGCAGATATTCCAAGAATCCTACCATCATCAACATCAAGGTATGCGACCCTTGGTATGCATCACCCGAGGCATATCTCCTCTATATCCTGATCATAGCAAGCGTCATCCTGTATGTTATCTATACATACGAGCGCCGCCGCAAGGCAGACCTGGAAGAGACCAAGATGCAGTTTCTCATCAATGCCACCCACGATATCCGCTCGCCGCTGACATTGATCATGGGACCGCTCAACAAGCTGAAAACAAGATTAACAGATGCCGAAAGCAAACAGGATATCGATACCATCGATCGCAATGCCCAGCGCCTCCTGCTTCTGGTAAACCAGATACTTGATGAGCGAAAGATAGACAAGAACCAGATGCATCTCCATTGCCAGGAGACTCCTCTCAAGGATTTCCTGCATGGCATCGTATCGCTCTACCGCTTCAATGCACAGGAGCGCAACATCACCCTTGAGCTGAAAGAAGACGAAAGCCTCAGCAGCGATAAAGGCAAGCTGAAGGTTTGGATAGACCGCATCAACTTTGACAAGGTTATCTCCAACCTGCTCTCCAATGCCATGAAGTATACCTTTGATGGCGGCGAGATTACTGTTATCATAGGTAAAGGCGAAAAGAATGCCACCATCAGGGTAGAAGATACAGGCATCGGACTGAAGGAAGAGAAGACCGACCGCCTCTTCGAACGTTTCTATCAGGGAAACAACAGCAGCGGTCTCCATATCGAAGGAACCGGTATCGGACTCAACCTCTGTAAGGCATTTGTAGAAATGCACGGAGGCAAGATCAAGGCCTACAACCGTACCGACGGCATCAAGGGTTCCTGCTTCGAAGTAAGCATTCCGCTGGGCAACAGCCATCTGCAGCCAGGCGAGATACTGGAAGAAGAAGACAAGAAGGAGCAGGAGATTACCAAAAAGAAAGTACAGGCCAACCGCAACTTCAATATCCTGATAGTTGACGATGACAGCGAGATTGCCCAATACATCAAGACAGAACTGAGCGACTGGTACCGCTTTGAGCGTGCCTGCAACGGCAAGGAGGGTTTGAAGATGCTGCTCACCGGCAAGTACGACCTCGTGATAAGCGATGTGATGATGCCGGAGATGGATGGAATCACCATGCTCAAGAACATCAAGAACAACAGTAACATTAGCGATATTCCTGTCATCCTGCTCACCTCAAAGAGCGAGGTGGAACACCGGTTGGAGGGACTTCGCAGAGGAGCCGATGCTTTCCTGGCAAAGCCGTTCGACATGGAAGAGCTGCATATCCTTATCGACAACCTGGTGGATAATGTGCGACGCATCCGTGGCAAATACAGCGGAGCACAGGGCCAGAAGGCGAAGATTGAGCAGATTCAGGTAAAGGGCAACAACGATGCCCTGATGGAACGCGTGATGAAATATATCAACGCCCACCTTGCCGATCCCGACCTCAATGTAGAGAAACTTACCGAGAAGGTAGGTATCAGCCGTGCACAGCTCCACCGTAAACTAAAGGAGATTGCTGGTGTTTCTGCCGGAGAATTTATCCGTAACCTCCGACTGGAACAGGCGGCACGACTCATCGAAGAGGGGCAGATTAATATCACGCAGGTAGCCTACTCTGTAGGTTTCAACAACCAGACCCACTTCTCTACAGTGTTCAAGAAACACTATGGCATGTCGCCTAGCGAATATGCTGAAACAAAAAGAAAAGAGAAATAAACAACAAATAAAAGAGAATAAGGTATTTTTTCGTATCTTTGCAGCAGAAACAACAATAATACAAATTAACAATCTGCAAAGATATGAAGAAATACCTTATTTTATTAATTACGGTACTTACATCACTCCATGTTTCTGCACAGAGTGATGGCTCACAGTTATGGCTAGGAAAGCAGTATGCTAACTCATGCCAAGTCATCTCACAGTTGCCTGATGATGCAACAGCCAAGATTGCCAAGCAGGAGTTAGAAAACAACTGGCGTGGCAAGAATGTTGAGCTCAAGATAGACAAGAGTCTCAATCTGGGCGAGGGCTATAACATCTACGCCCGTCCTGCCCAGCAAGGCGACAACATTCAGTACGAAGCAACTATCACCGCCAGCAATCCTATCGGTTTGCTCTATGGTGCCTACGAGTTAATTCGACTTCAGAACACCGATGCCTACAACACAGGTAGCGGTAATCAGCAGAACTTCAGCAAAGCTATCGATGAGACCGAGAAGCCACAAGTGGGTCTCCGCATTCTCAACCATTGGGATAATCTCGATGGCAGCATCGAACGTGGCTACGCCGGAAAGAGCATCTTCAAATGGGAAGAAATCAAACTCGGCAAAAACGGTAAGGGCGGCAGCATCAGCAAGAGTCTGCACGACCGTCTCATCACCTATGCCCGTGCCAACGCCTCTTTGGGCATCAACGGCAGCGTACTGAACAATGTAAACGCATCGCCAAAGATGATGACTGCAGAATATATTAATAAGGTGAAGGTCATCGCCAACATCCTGCGTCCTTATGGCATCCGGGTATACCTCAGCATCAACTTCGCTTCGCCTATGGCTTTAGGCTACACCAAGACTGCCGACCCACTGGATAAGAAGGTTCAGCAGTGGTGGCAGAAGAAGGCAAAGGAGATATATGCTACCATCCCAGACTTTGGCGGTTTCCTCGTAAAAGCCAATTCTGAAGGACAGCCTGGTCCTGGCGACTACCACCGCACACATGCCGATGGAGCCAACATGCTTGCCGATGCCGTCAAACCATACGGAGGCATCATCATGTGGCGAAGCTTTGTATATGGTGCCAACCATAAAGGTGAAGACCGTGTGAAACAGGCTGTGAGCGAATTTAAGGGAATGGACGGAAAGTTCCGCGACAACGTCATCTTGCAGTCTAAGAATGGTCCGCTCGACTTCCAGCCACGTGAGCCATACGCTCCTATCTTCGACAACATCAAACAGACTCCACAGATAGCAGAACTTCAGATTACCCAGGAATATCTTGGTCAGTCTAAGCACCTCACCTATCTCGCTCCTATGTGGAAGGAATTCTTTGGCTTTGTTAATCCAGACAGACTGGTTGGAATCTCAGGTGTAGCCAATATCGGTGATGACGCCAACTGGTGCGGTCATCCGTTCTCTCAGGCTAACTGGTATGCTTTCGGCAGATTGGCATGGAATCCTGCACTTACAGCCGAGGAGATTGCTCACGAATGGCTCGTACAGACCTACGAAAACCAGGACGAGCGATTCACCAAGCCGGTAGAGATGATGATGATGACTTCGCGCGAAGCTTGTGTCAACTATATGATGCCTTTGGGTTTGCATCACATCTTCAAGTTCGACCACCACTACGGTCCGGAGCCAGATGGTTTCATCGCAAGTTATCCTTTGGAATGGTGTCCGGTCTACTATCACAAGGCTGATGCTCAGGGTATAGGTTTCGACCGTTCATCCAAGGGCACAGATGCTGTCGGTCAGTACCCAGAACCATATCGCAGCCTGTATGATAACATCGAGACCTGTCCTGAAGAATATCTCCTCTGGTTCCATCATGTGCCTTGGACTTACAAGATGAAATCAGGCAGCACCCTCTGGCAGGAACTCTGTATGAAGTACAACATGGGTGTGGCGATGGTAGAAGTATACCGCGACTTCTGGCATACCTCAGCCAAGCAGTATATGAAGGGGCATGAGCAGGAATGGCAACATACAGACTCTTTGCTCAATGTACAGTTGGAGAATGCAAAGGAATGGCGCAATACCTGTCTCAAGTATTTTCAAACCTTTTCTAAAATGAAGATCTATGAATAAGAACAATGTTTCTTCTACCGTAGACAAGTAATTAAAGAGAAAATTCATGAAAATCTGTCGTAATCTCACTTTTTATCGAGATTACGACAGATTTCTCGATTTAAGCCCCTAAAAGTCCTTAGGAAAATGTGATTTTCCTTGCGTAATTCACTGTTTATTAGCACCTTTGCCAAAACATATTTTTTAGCGTATGGAAAGACTACTTATATCCCAATTGTTAAAATGGAAAGACAGTCACGGAAGGAAGCCACTCATACAGGAAGGTGCAAGACAAGTTGGTTCGCACCAGTCTCTTGCCATACGAGAGAAATAACAGTTCAAAAACCACCAACATCCCCCCTCTATATGCTCTTTGTTCTAGACAAAGAATTAAAGGCAGAAAGTTAGTATTTCAGCGAAAGCGGCAGTTTTTGACAAAACTGCCGCTTTCGCTTGTTTTTCATAAGCAAAAGTGTATAAAAACCGCATATTTATAACAAAATATCGAGCAAAGTGCAACTTTTCTAGAAAAAAGTTTGGTTATTTCCTAAAAAATGCTTAATTTTGCAGCCGATTAAAAATATTATTAAAATTTAGTGAAGTTTGAGATACTTCCCTATATATAATAAGGTATGGCAACATACCCCCTACCAGTTCGGGATAAGAGTTGGAGACAAGAAATGAGCCCCCACGCTCAATAAAAGTTGGGAGGATATGTAGTGAGAAAGAAATATAAAACATTATATATTTATTAATTAATTAAACGAGAGAGATTTATGGAAAAAAGACTCATGACGTTTATTGCCTGCCTCTTCCTTAGTTTAGGAATGGCGTTGGCGCAAACTCAAGTTTCCGGTAAAGTAACCTCTGCAGAGGATGGTGAACCAGTCATTGGTGCATCTATCAAAGTGGTAGGCACAAAGACCGGTGCGGTTACCGACATTGAAGGTAACTTCTCATTGACCGCTCCAGAAGGAGCAAAACTGGAGATTTCATATATTGGTATGAATTCCCAAACTGTTAAGGCAGGTTCTAACATGAAGATTGTTTTGAATCCTGACAATAAGACTTTGGACGAAGTCGTTGTTACAGGTTATGGTAACTTTAAGAAATCTTCATTCACAGGTTCTGCTTCAACATTGAATACTCAGGGCTTGGAAGATATCCCTGTTGTATCTCTTACCGATAAACTTTCTGGTGGTGTTCCTGGTGTTTCTGTATCAGGCTCATCTAGTGCGCCTGGTGCTGTTAGCAGTATCCGTGTACGTGGTATGGGTTCAATCAACGCAGGAAATGAGCCATTGTATGTAATTGATGGTACTCCAATGAACGCAGGTAATGCAAGTGCTTTCAATTCAGAACCAGGCAGTGGTTATAACGATGCAGGTACAAGTCTCTTGGCAACTCTGAACAGTAATGATATCGAGTCTATTACTGTCATTAAGGATGCCGCAGCTGCTTCACTTTATGGTTCTCGTGCTGCCAATGGTGTGGTTGTCATTACAACAAAGAGTGGTAAGGCAGGTAAAACAAACGTAGAATTCCGTAGCGATTGGGGTTTCTCAAACATGGCTGTTGATTACCGCCCTCAGTTGAGCGGTGCTGATCGTCGTGAATTGCTTTATACAGGTTTGAAAAATTACGCAATATACAAGTCTGGCAAAGATGAGGCTGCAGCAACAACTTTTGCAGATGGTCAAATTGACCGCTTTGCAGCAGAACCAGAAAATGGCTATACAGACTGGAAAGACTTGTTGTTCCGCACAGGTAATCATGCGAATTATCAGGTAAGTGTATCGGGTGGTAGCGAAAAGACCAAGTTCTATTCTTCGGTTTCATACATGAAACAGGAAGGTATCTTGCACAAACAAGGGTTAGAGCGTTTCACAGGTAATGCTAGTGTAAGTCACGATTTTGGAAAATTCAATTTACGAGTAAACTCTCAATTCTCTAAGATGAACCAGAGTTTAGTAAATGAAGGTACTTCATATGCTGGTGCCATTGCAAACTATGCTTTCTTCCAGAGTCCATCTTCAGTTCCTTACGATTCTGAAGGAAACTTGACACAGTGCGGTATGAATGGTGTAAACCCACTTTACGAGCAGGAGCATAGTTCTGACAAGAACGTCATCAATCGTGCATTGAACAGTATGCAGTTGACATATAACGTTTGGGACAATTTGAAGATAAGCGAGAAGGTTTCATACGATTACATCAACTCAACAGAGACTGTTCTTTGGGATCGTTTCTCTAATGATGGTGCACCAGGTGGTGTTGCTCAGCGTATGATCAATGAATTCAACACATTGAATACTCAGACACAGGCTTCTTACAACAAGTCATTTGGCGAGCATAACGTAGATGCTTTACTTGGTTTTGAGACAGAGGATTATCACTACACTCAGACATATCTCAGTGGTGAATCTTATCCAGGCGACAAGTATGAGTTTGAAAATGCAAATAGCACCAGCACGCAAACTGACAAGCAGGGTTATCGTTTAACATCCTTCTTAGGTCGTGTTAATTATAATTATGCTGACAAGTATTACTTTGGCGTTAGCTATCGTCGTGATGGTAGTTCTCGCTTGGCTCGCGAAAACAGATGGGGCGACTTCTGGTCTTTGTCTGGTTCTTGGAGATTCACAAGTGAGAAATTCATGGATCCTATCAAAGATGTATTAACTGATGGTAAGATTCGTGTATCCTATGGTGTAAATGGTACTCAGCCATCTGTTTACTATGGTTACAAATCATGGTATAAGTGGGGGTTCTTCTATAATGGTACCAATGGTTCTGCCATCTCAGGTATCGCAAACGAGAACCTGAAGTGGGAAAAGAACAAGGCTCTGAATATCGGTATCGACTTGAATTTCTGGAATCGTCTGTCTTTGACATTTGATTACTATACTCGTACAACAAGTGATTTGATTTTCGATTTGCCAGTATCTGCTGTACCTGGCTATTTCTCTTCTCCTGATTATGCACTCACTTCTCCTCAGAATGTTGGTGAGTTGAAGAATACCGGTTATGAAGTTACTATCACATCAAACAACTTCAACACAAAGGATTTCACTTGGACTACAACTCTGAACCTTGCTCATAACAGCAACAAGGTATCTAAGCTTTATGGTGGTCAGAATCAAATCATCAATGGAATATTAATCCATAAGGAAGATGAGCCATACTATTCTTACTATACATACGAATACGCTGGTGTTGATCCTGAAACCGGTCAGGAATTGTACTACAAGAATGATGGTACTGGTGAGACAACAACAAAGTATGCTGAGGCTAACAAAACTATCGTTGGCAATCATGATCCAGCTATTGAAGGTGGTTTGACAAATACTTTGCGCTATAAGTTTATTGACTTTGGTATGACCTTGACATTCTCTTTAGGCGGTGACGCTATGGATTATGCAACATGGCAGCATTCCAATGGTGGTTCATTCCTCTATTCTGGTGCAGTACCTGCTTACTATAAGATCGAGGATATGTGGCAGAAGCCAGGCGACAATGCAAAATTGCCTAAGTTCCAGTATGGTTCTACCACACCAATGTCTTCACGTTGGATGATGTCTACAGACTACTTGCGTATCAAGAGTTTGTCTATTGGTTTCAATGTTCCTAAGAGTTTCATCTCACAATTGGGTCTTAGCAAGGCACGTGCATACTTTGCAGCATCTAACTTGCTGACCTGGAAATCAAAGGATCTCACAGTAGACCCAGAGGTTCCAGTAGATGGTCTTTGCACTTTTGAGACTCCTGCATTGAGAACATTCACATTCGGTATCGAACTCGGTTTCTAAACAAAAATGATTAGACAAATGAAAGTATTTAAATTTATATATAAAGCAACACTTTGCGCAACTTTGTCAGCAACAGTTCTGACTTCCTGCGTAAACAACTGGCTTGACCTTGAACCAGCAGATGGTGTAGAGGAAAAGGAAGGTATCACAAATAGCGACAACATGGGAACTGCTGTTGCGGGTTTGTATGCTGGTTTAAAGGGCAATAGCACTTTGATTGATTATTATGGAGCCAATATGTTCCTGTATGGTGATGTTCATGCAGATGATATGCAAAGTAACGAATTGGCAGGTACTAACAGTAACCGTGCTTCATTCTACTATCTCATGCAATACACTACAGGTACAGCATTCTCTGCCAATGCAATTTGGCAGTCACCTTATATTGTTATGGGACGTGCTAATCGCATCATCGCTGCAGCAGATGGTCAACTAGAAGATAAGGACAAAGCAGCAGCAACTATAGCAAATTACAAGAGCCAAGCTTTGGTTCTTCGTGCAATGGCCCTCTTTGACATGGCACGCATTTATGGTAAGACATATACTGAGGACAATGGTGCGTCATTGGGTGTTCCATTTACAGAGAATGTTGTTTCAGCAGCAGACATTGCAACTTGCCAGTTGCCACGTTTGACGGTCAAAGAGAACTATGAACAAGTTCTCAAAGATTTAACTGCGGCCATCAACTCTAATGCATTAACAGAGGATAAAGACCAGGGCTATATCAATGTTTGGGCAGCTAAGACGCTCCTTGCTCGTGTTTATCTGACAATGGGTGAATGGGAAAAGGCTCTGAATGTTTCTGAGAATATCATCAACAACTCTCCATATCAGTTGTGGACAAAGGACCAGTATGCTGGAGCTTGGTATGAAACAAGTGCAGCTCATGAAAATGAAATGATCTTTGAAATTCTGATTAATGACAATAATGACTGGACAGACCGTAATGGTATAGGCTATCTGTACAACGAGAATAGTGATGACCATGTAGGATATAGTGATGTTGTTGCTACTAAGAGTTTTGTAGATATGTTATCTTCAGATCCAAAGGATGTTCGCAATAACGTATTCTTGACATCTCTGAATTCAGATAACAAGAAAGTTTATGGCGACAACAAAGTTTGGTTGAACAAAATTCCTGCAGTAAATGGTGATCCACGTTATTCTAATGTACCTATGATGCGTCTTTCTGAGGTATATTTAACAGCTGCTGAGTGTGCTTTTAATCTTGGTAACAAGACAAAGGCAGCTGAGTATCTCAATGCAATTATTGAGAATCGTACCTCTGATGAATCTAAGCTTGTAACAGCAGAAAACATCACTGCAGAACGAATCTCTATCGAGCGTCGTAAGGAATTAGTTGGTGAAGGCCATCGTTACTTCGATTGCCTCCGTCGCAATGAGAAGATTGTTCGTTATACTAGCGAAGCTGATCAAGGTTGGCACCAGATTTTGAACCCTGAGGAAATGTCTTTTGATCGTGACTATTACAAAGCAATTTCTGCTATTCCTCAGAGCGAAATCAATGCAAACCCTAATATCAAGCAGAATGACAAATATGGTGAGTAATCTCTTACTCTCATAAGAATATATAATTAAGGTGTATCCTTATTGCTCAACACAATGGGCAAAGGGGTACACCTTTTTCTTTTTATCTCTCTCAAACATTTTCGACCTGTGAAATAGTTTTATATTTCCTCGCAAGCCACCATTTCCGCTCCGCGGTAGATAACCACCAGCTTGTGGAGCTTTGTAGTCTTTACTGCCTCTCTGACCATATCACTGTCCGCATAGCGAGAGATTTGAGCTGAAGCCTCCTCGAAGAGCTTTTTTACTTGCTCATCTGTGGTTTGGCTCTTGCAATATTTCAACTCGATGATATATGAATCTACCATGTCCTTGTAGATGTCACAGAGCGGAGAGAGGAAAATGTCGGCATAGCCGCCGTCATTGTCCATCTCAGAGATAGGGCGATAGAACTTGTTCTGGCTTGTCATCGCCAAGGTGAAGCCATGAACGAAAGCCTCTCCCTTCTGCTTGTCTCGCTGGGAGGAGTACTTCTTCAGGCAGTCGGCGATATACTCAAAGTATGGCTTGAATTGTCCATCGTATGCCAGTTTGCTCTCCAGTTTACCCTTGCTATATCTATCATATACCAAGTCGTTCTCCTTGTAGGTGTCGAGCAGGTAGGTGTACATCTGGTCTCGCACCACCTCATTCGGGACGATGAACTTGGTCTCACCCTTGTATGTTCCGTCTATCGTCACCATGCCGAAATAGAACAGCAGGCTGAGGAAGTTGTCTGGGTCGTTGATTCGCTCGGCAGGGAAGTTCTCGTTGAGCGTGCCTATCACGAATCCCTGGGTTACCAACTGCTGGATGATGCTGGCATCGTGGGCGAACTCCTTGTCGTGGCGGATGAGCATTCGCAACTTGTCATAGTCGATACGGATGTTGGTCTCTACCATGGAGTCGGGGATGTCGTACTCATTATCTATATAGTTGCTAATGAAATTGAGTACCATCACGGAGTTGTACATCGTGGTCTTGCCATAGCTCTTGACGGCAAAGCAATAGTTGTCGTACCAAGGCTTCATCACCTTGATCAGCTCATCGGTGGTGTGATTGAACGGCAGGACGCTACGGTAATAATCCAGCATCTCTCTCACTTCTTCTTCCGTGAAGCCCGTCATCTCATTGAATTTTGGGCTTAGGGAGTAGTTGGTTCCGATGTTGAATCCGCTGGTCAGGTCGTCCATGGTCACAGGGCTTACTCCCGTGACGAACACTCTGCCCAGAGTATTGCCAGCCGCACCCTTGATGGTGTTGAAGAACTGGCGCAAGTATCCCTCTCCGTGGGTCTGGTTGCGATACCTCACGAGATGCTCCTCATGGGCGAGAATCATGTTGGTGAAGTTGTCGTACTCATCGATGAAGAGATAAATCTTCTTCCCCACCTCCTGGCATTTCTGGCAAAGAAACCTCAACTTGGATACCGCATCAGGCTCCTGTTGCAATCCTTCCTTGGTACCAGCAGGAAGAATATGTGCATAGATGTCGCAGAAGAAATTGAATACAAGGCGACAATGGTTGTCCAGTCCATCCTTATAATCATCCAATCCTGCTGCCACTTCGGCAAAATTGAGGTGGATGATGAGATATGTATTATGCTCTGGTGTAGGATTCTGCCCGATGTATAGCTTGCCAAAGATTTCATCAAACTTGTCTTTCTTGTTGATGTCATAGTAATTCTCAAGCATGGAGAGGGTAAGTGTCTTGCCGAAACGGCGAGGGCGAATATAGAAGAAATACTTGTTGGATTCTTCTATTTGCTCTATGAAAGGAGTCTTGTCCACATAGTAACAATCCTCTTTTATGACATCCTCAAAATTCTGCATGCCGTATGGTATGCGCTTGCGATAAATGCGCTTTGGTCTTACTATCATAACTCAGTTTGATTATTCGTTTTTGAATCTGATGGCAAAGATAATACTTTATCTCCTAATCTCCAAAACTTTCCCGAAAAACTTCTAACACGATGCAGCAAAAATTACGTCCCGACGTAGTATTTCCTACGTCCCAACGTAGCTACAGATACGTTCCGACGTAATTTTTCGAAAAGATCTTTGGTATATTCCATTTTAATTCTTCTATAAAAACTCCAGCAGTTATAGGTGCCGTTATAGATTTAGGTTATTGTTTCGATTTATGCCTCTACTTAAAATTTATGGCACATGTGCCACTTTTTTTAAGTGCAAAGATATGTGAAAGTAGAGTTCTAACCAAAAATTTTTAGATTTATTATACTAAAAAGGTGTGCCTACCAGCTGCGCGAATTCAACAAGGTGGCTGAGCAAGCATAATAATGCGGCTGAATAAGCGTAACGAGACGGCTCATCTGGCACAAGGATACGACTGCGCTGGGTCAAAGATATAGATTAGGAGGTTTAAGGAGTCTGTATCTGAGGTTCAGAGAGATTGTATCTGAGGTTCAAGCAGACTGCTTCTTGAAGATTCCCACTAGGCTCGGCAGCTCTGCTGAGCCTAGTCAGCAGCTCTGCCGACTGCAGTCAGCAGGTCTGCCGAGCCTAGTGACAACACCTCTTTATCATATTTATCATACAACTACACACTCTTTAGTCGTACGACTGTATACCCTTTAGTTGTACAACCATAAGCCTACTGTTGTACAAGTATAAACTCATTGACAGTACAATAGTAGTTTTACAACTCAAACATTTTCCCAAAAATTCTTGTTTCTTTCAAAAGAAAAGCGTAACTTTGCAACCGAATATTAATTTTAGGAGGAAATCTATATGGAAGAGCTAAAAGATAAATACATTCGATTCGATTGGGCAATCAAACGATTGCTTCGTCAGAAGGCTAACTTTGGAGTACTTGAAGGATTCCTTACAGTGTTTATCGGTGAGCCTATCAAGATTATCGACATATTGGAAAGCGAGGGTAATCAACAGGAAGCCGACGACAAGTTTAACAGAGTTGACATCAAGGCGAAAAATAGCAAAGGGGACATCATCATCGTGGAGATACAGAACACAAGTGAGCTGTATTATCTGGAGCGCGTACTCTATGGGGTGGCAAAGGCTATTACCGAGCATATCAATCTCGGCAACACCTACAAAGAAGTAAAAAAGGTATATTCCATTAGTATACTTTATTTTGACCTTGGCAAAGGGTCGGACTATATCTATGTAGGACAAAACAATTTTATCGGCCTGCATACGCAAGACCAACTCATCATCAGTACCAAGGAGAAAGATACAATCGTGAGAAAGTCGCCTGCCGAAATATTCCCAACCTATATGCTAGTGCGCGTAAATGAGTTCAACAAGGTTGCCAAGTCTCCATTGGAGGAATGGGTTGATTACCTCAAAAACGGAGTCATCAATCCTGACACGAAAGCACCAGGATTGCAAGAAGCTCGCGAGAAGCTGAAATACTACTCTATGTCGAATGCCGAACGGCACGCCTACGATGAACATGTCAATGCCATCATGATTCAAAATGACGTTCTTGGAAACGCTAGATTAGAAGGGCATGCAGAAGGTAGAGCAGAAGGTAAAACTGAAGAAAAAAATGCCATCGCTCTAAAAATGCGTCAAGCTGGTCTGCCTATAGAGCAAATCATGCAATTCACAGGGCTATCGGAAGAAAATATCAAATCATTATAAACAGAATTGGTCGGTGCCTCTTATGGCATCGACCCTTTTTATGAGATAATGCATAATGAGACGGCTCATCGGGCGCAAGGATTATAATTAAAAAATACAACAAGGTGAAAAGATTTATAATGATACTATGCTTCATCTGCACATACACACTACAGATGGCGGCACAAACATGGATTGGAACTTGGGCTACGGCACCGCAGACTGTGGTGAAAGCGTTTATGCCCTATAATAACAACATGACAAACCGTTCGGTTCGCCAGATAGTAAAGGTAAGCGTGGGAGGCGACGTGATAAGACTGAAACTGAGCAATATCTACTCGATGCAACCCGTAGTGATACGCTCCATCTATATCGCCCACGCCAAAGACTCCTTCAAGATTGATGCCAAATCGGCTCAATACTTCAAGTTCGGCAACAGCTACAAGGCTACTATCCCTGCCGGCAGACAGATAGTGAGCGATGCCCTGAAGTTCAATCTCAAGAATCTGGAGCGCGTAGCCATCACCATAAACTACACCTCGGCTCCCGATGTGCCTACCGTTCACATGGGCTCACGTACCACCTCTTATATCATGAAGGGAGTAACCAATGCCCACTCCAACTTCGAAAAGGCTTTCCGCGAGAACCACTGGTACAACATCAGCGGTATCGATGTGTATACGATGAGCACCAACATGAGCGCCATCGCCATCATGGGCAACTCCATCACCGACGGCAAATGTTCTACGGATAATGCCCAGAACCGGTGGCCGGATGTTATGTCGGAGATGCTGCAGCTGAAACATAAGATAACCAACCAGGGTGTACTGAACCTGGGCATCGGCAACAACCGCGTAACCGTGCCGGGCGGTTTCGGGGCACTCGCCAAGGAACGCTTCGACCGAGACATTCTGATGCAGAGCGGCGTAAAGAAGGTAATTATCTTTGAAGGCATCAACGACATAGGTGCTGCCAAGAGCGGCAACAGCGAGACGGTAGCCCGCCAGATTATAGAGAGCATACAGGGAATGATGAGGAAGGCGAAGGCCCGGAAGATGAAAGTTTATCTGGGCACCATCACGCCTTTCAAGGGTGCCGGCTACTACAGCCATTTCCACGAAGCAGCCCGACTCTATGTAAACGACTGGATTCGAAGTCAGGCAAAGAAAGCAGATGGCATTCTAGACTTCGCCAAGCTGCTTCAAGACCCGAATGATGACAGAAGGATGAAGCGGGAATATGCCAGCAACGACTGGCTCCACCCGAATCCTGCAGGCTACAAGGCGATGGGAATCTATGCTGCCGACATTATCAAATAAAAAAGCCGCCCTATTACAGGCGGCTTTTAATATATATAATAAGATGTTTTACTTCAAGACAATCTTGCAATCGTCCAGGCTCTCTACGGTAGCGAGCGCCTCATAACGGATTCCCTCCTTGCGCAGGAAGTCACCACCATGCTGGAAAGCCTTCTCGATGATGAAACCCATCGCCTCAATCTTGGCACCAGCCTTCTCGCAAAGGTCCATCACGCCCTTAGACGCATTACCATTGGCAAGGAAGTCATCGATAAAGATAACATGGTCCTCAGGAGTAAGATAACTGTTGCTCACACAAACCGTATAATCGCGGTCCTTTGTAAAAGAGTGAACCACAGAGGTAATCATACCCTCCATAGTCTTAGGCTGCTTTTTCTTCACAAATACAACAGGAAGATTGGTCAGATAACCTACCATGATGGCAGGCGCGATGCCCGAAGCCTCAATAGTAACAATCTTGTTGTACTTGATATCCTTGAAAAGGCGCACGAATTCCTTAGCTAAGTCCATCATCAGAATAGGGTCCATCTGATGGTTTACAAAGCTGTCTACTTTTAAGATTCCACCAGGAAAGCATCTGCCCTCCTGCATAATTCTTTCTTTCAGTAAATCCATTATGACTTGAACTTTAATATGATTATTGGGTGCAAAATTACTACTTTTTTCGCAAACAAGGAAGTTTATCGCCCAATAATTTTGTTTTGTCTGCAATTTAGCGTAATTTTGCAGCAGAAATGAATAAGATGTTCAGGGAGCATGATATGATACCCCCTATAAAACTATAAGAATATGAATCCATATATCAAACAATTCCCCGACCTCATGGCGGGCAAGAAAATCATGTATGTTCACGGTTTCCTCTCTTCTGCACAGAGCGGCACCGTAAAGATGTTGCAGGAACTGATGCCGAATGCCACCCTCCTGGCTGAAGACATCCCGGTACATCCGGAAGAGGGCATAGAGATGCTGCAGAAGATGGCGGAGACTGAGAAGCCCGACCTCATCATCGGTACCTCGATGGGAGGCATGTATACCGAACTACTGAAAGGATTCGACCGCATCCTCGTAAACCCTGCCTTCGAGATGGGCAATACGATGAGCAGCATGACCGGCAAGCAGGAATTCCAGAACCCGAGAAAGGACGGAGTGAACGAACTGATGGTTAACAAAGGCCTCATCAAGGAATACCGTGACTTTACCGAGCGTTGCTTCCAGGACATTACTCCCGAGGAGCAGCAACGTGTTTACGGTCTCTTCGGAGATGCTGATCCGCTGGTCCATACCTTCGACCTCTTCCATGAGCACTATCCGCTCGCCATCCCATTCCATGGCGAGCACCGACTTATCGACAAGGTAGCATTCCACTATCTCTGTCCGGTAATCCGCTGGATTGACGACAAGCAGAACGGCAAGGAGCGCCCTATCGTATACATCGACTTCGATGCCCTGCACGACAGTTACATGAAGGCAACCAGCTCGATGCACAAGGCTTACGAAATGCTGATAGAGCATTACAACGTATATATCGTAGCCCCAGCGCCAACCAACGACCATGAATACATGGCGAAGGTACAGACTTGGGTGGAGGAATACCTCTCTACCCCAGCCTACAACCACATCATCTTCTGCAACCAGAAGAACCTGCTCTACGGCGATTACTTCATCGACCCTAGCCCATGCGATGGTTTCATGGGTACGACGATAGAATACGGCAGCGATGAATTCAAGACCTTCGAAGAAATCATCACCTTCTTCGAAAGACTGGGAGGACAGTGATTTAGTTAATAGTTTATAGCAAAAAAGGTGCAACTCACTTTCTTACTTGTGAGTTGCACCTTTTTATCTATAAAAATCTTTGATTCTTATGCCTTATCCAGATTCTTCGGCAACACGAGGTTCAGGATAACGGCGAGCAGGAAGACTACTGCTACACAGTTATCAGCAAAAACGGTGCGTACAATCTCTGGGAAGATGTTGAACATACCTGTTGCAGATGTGAATCCGAGACCTACGCTGAGCGAGAGGCTCACGATGACCATGTTGCGCTGAGAGAAGCCGGTACGCGCCATCATGCCGAAACCGGCAAAGAGGATGCTACCGAACATCATGATGGTACAGCCGCCCAATACAGCCTGAGGAATCGTAGTCAATACATAACCGATAGCTGGGAAGATACCACCGATAATCATGATAATGGCACCCATGGCAATAGTAAAGCGGTTCACCACTCCCGACATCGCTGCCAAACCCACATTCTGGCTGAAAGAAGTGATAGGAGTACAACCGAAAAGACCGGAAACCGAACTGACGAAACCATCGCAGCAGACTGCCGCGCCCATCTCCTTGGTCTTAGGATCACGCTTCAACGCACTGTTGCAGAGCGCAGAAGTATCACCAATCGTTTCTGTGGCAGAAACCAGATATACAGCTACCACCGAGAGAATAGCACCGATATTAAACTCAGGTGTAAATGGAAGAAGCTTTGGCAAAGCTACGATAGAGAGACCAGAAAGTCCACTGAAATCTATCATTCCCATAAACAGAGCCAGAACATAACCTACCAGCAGTCCTACCAATACAGAGAGTGAACGCAAGAAACCCTTGACGAAAATCTGACAAAGCAGACAAGCCAGCAAAGTGACAGAACCCACAACCCAATTGTTCATGCTACCGAAATCAGCAGCACCCTGACCACCCGCAAAAGAGTTGGCACCAACAGGAAGGAGCGAGAAACCGATGGCTGTTACCACAGTAGCGGCTACTACAGGCGGAATAAGCTTGATCCAATACTTGGCGAAAAGTCCGAGTGTCCCTTCTACCAGACCACCAATGATGACAGCGCCTACCAAAGTACCCATACCATGAGCACCCGCAATGGCGATGGAGAGCGAAAGGAAGGTGAAGGAGATACCCATCACGATAGGAAGGCGAGAACCAATACGCCATACCGGATAAAGCTGCACCAAGGTACCGATACCGGCGATAACCATACAGTTCTGGATAAGCACGGCGCTCACCGAACTGTCCAGACCTATCGCACCAGCGAGAATCATGATTGGCGCAATATTGCTGACGAACATCGCCAGCACATGCTGAAGACCAAATGGGAGTGCTTTACCTACGGGCACTCTGCCGTCTAATTTGTAGAGATTTTCTATTGACTGTTCCATTGTCGTCATAATAATTAGAGAAATTCCATTATCCATCAATTCAGGGTCTTTTCTGAATTTGGCGACAAAATTACAAAGAAAATCTGAGAAATCGTTCCTTTTCTCCATTTTTCTCTATCCCGCATGATAGAATACAAGAAGAATCTACGAAAAAAGGAAGGCTGCTGTTCATATTCCGTGCAACCTTCCCTTTTTATCTTATTAATTAATACTCCGTCTTTTCCGCATTTTCCTCCCACATGCGGAAAGCACCGAGCGCCTCATCGCGCATCAGGGCAATCATCGGCTTGTGGCGGTCTTCTATCTTGCGGTCTATCTCCTCGTAGATAAACTCATCATCGAAACCTATCTTTGCCGCATCCTTCCGGTCGTTGGCATAATAGATACGGTCGAGATGTGCCCAATAGATGGCACCCAGGCACATCGGGCAAGGCTCGCAGGAGGTATAGATCTCGCAACCTTCCAGATTGAAGGTCTTCAATTTGCGGGTAGCCTGTCGGATACAGTTCACTTCGGCATGAGCCGTAGGGTCGAGGTCGATGGTTACACTGTTGGAAGCCTCAGCGATGATAATACCATCCTTGGCAATCACAGCACCAAAAGGTCCGCCACCCGTCTTCACGCTATTCTTTGAGAGCTCAATGGCTCTATGCATCAATTCTTCCTTTGTCATTGCTTAATATTTTTAGATTAATAATACCCCTTCTTTCAATTGGGGGCTACAAATATACAAAAAAGAAATGATACGGCAAGCATTTCATGCATTATTTTTTAGTACTTTTGCTGCAAAGATACACTTTTTCGCACGAATATCCGACACTTTACTACATTTTTTTGCACGAACGCCCTAAATTTCCTTAAATACGCATTCCTGTTCAACAGTTAATTATCAATAATTATAAATACCTTTATTATAAGAGTAGTTATAATTTTCGTAACTTTGTAGCCTATGAATCAAAACAATATCAGCGCCGCAGAACTCTTCCTTAGGGTAAGAGAACTTTTGATACTCCCCGAACTGGAGCCGAAGACACGCAACAAGATGATGCACGATACGCTCATCCTCTGCTGCCACGAAGGAGTAAAGGAAACGAAACAGGCTTTCGGTAACCTTTTCTCCCAGGTAGATTATCTCTGTAAGGCTCACGGCATCAAGGTGGCAGACAAGATTGCCATCCAGACCATGCGCCGGCACAGTAATTCGCAGGAACCGCTCTCAAGCGAAGATTTGAAATATGATGCACGTGCCCTAGCCATCTTCATCTCTGCCGTATTCGGAGTGGATGTTCCCCACGAGCTGAACGTGCTCATTCCCCATACCAACCGCCCTTATCAGAAAGGACTGGAAATCAACAACCACCGCATCCGCTGCATCGTGAAGAACTGGGACAGCGATTTCATCCGCGTGGATATTGACCAAGATGCTGACGAAGAGGAATATCTCGTTCAACTGAAAGATGAAGAGAACCATATCGACCATACCTATCTCTGGGATATCCTGAAGGAAGGTATGCAGCTCAACCTGCTCGACTGTCAGGTGAAACAGCCCGTCATCACTCCCCGACTCATCGTGGTAGAACCCGATTATCTGGTAGATATCAGTAGCATTGCCACCTGCTTCACGGCTTTCGGTCATCATCCCCTGCTCTATCTGCTGAACCAGATGAAGCCCCGCGCCAACACCCAGGCTACCCTGCTCGGTAACTTTGCCGGTGCTGCGCTGGATGACATCATCAATACAAACGGCAAATACCAGATGAACGAAACCATAAAGACGAATTTCAGGGAGAAAGCACTGGAGTTCTGCACCTGTCCCTGGTTTGATGCCAAGAAATTCTATACCGATGCCAGTCTGCAGGCATTCAATCTGCAGCAGGTAGTGGATATTCTCTTTCCCCGCACCGCATCGCAGGCACAGATGTCAGCCTTCCGCGGCGAAAGTCTTTACGACAGGAAGAAAGCCATCCTCGAACCTTCGTTCGTCTGCGAAGCACTCGGCATACAGGGACGTGTGGACCTGATGACCACCGACTGCAAACTGCTGGTGGAGCAGAAATCGGGACGCAACATGAATATCGAAACCCATCAGGTTGATCCGGGGTATCACAGTTATCAGCTGGAGCCCCACTATGTACAGCTACTGCTCTACTATGGCGTATTGCAGCACAACTTCAAGCTGAGCAACGACCGCGTGAATATCCGTCTGCTCTATTCCAAGTATCAGCCGCAAGACGGACTGATGGTAGTAGCGTATTACCACAAACTCTTCCAGGAAGCCATCACTTACCGCAACCAGCTGGTAGCCGCCTCTTTCGAGATAGCCAAGGAAGGTTTTGAACACGCACTCAACGAGTTTACACCCGATGTGCTCAATGTAGCAGGCACACAGGACTTCTTCTACAACAAGTATCTGAAGCCGCAGATAGAAGCCAGCACCAGTCCGCTCCACAACCTCACCCCATTAGAGGAGGCTTACTTCTGCCGCATGATGACCTTCGTATTGCGGGAACAGATGATCAGCAAGGTGGGCGCACAGGAAGGTACCAACACATCCAGTTCCGACCTCTGGACCATGCCACTCGCCGAAAAGAAAGATGCGGGCAACATCTATACCGACCTGCACATCATCCGAAAGGAACAGAGCAGCGCAGGAAGCGGATATGATACCATCACCCTGAGCGTGCCCGACCAGGGAAAAGACTTCCTGCCCAACTTCCGCATCGGCGACATGGTATATCTCTATACCTACAAGCTGAAGGAAGAACCCGATGTGAGAAAGGCTATATTATATAAAGGTGTACTGCAGGAGATTCACAGCGATGAGATTGTGGTGCATCTCACCGACGGACAGCAGAATGCCGATATCTTCGAGATGAATCTGCCTTACGCCATAGAACATGGAACGAGCGATGCATCGACAGGCGGAAGCATCCGCAACCTGCACCAGTTTATCTGTGCACCCAAGGAGAAGCGCGACCTGCTGCTGGGACAGCGTGCTCCGCAAAGAGATGCCTCGCTTACATTAACCAGACATTACGATGATGTACTGGACGACATCATTCTCCGTGCCAAGCAGGCACAGGATTACTTCCTGCTCGTGGGACCTCCGGGAACAGGAAAGACCAGTCGTGCCCTGAAGTTTATGGTAGAAGAAGCATTGAACGATGGAACGGGAATGCCGACAGCAGAAAGCATCGCCTCGGGAGGCAAGACGGCTCAGCAGCCTGCATCCTCCATCCTCCTGATGAGCTATACCAACCGAGCCGTAGATGAAATCTGCGAGATGCTGGTAGATTCCGGCATCCCATTCCTTCGCCTCGGCAGCGAGTACTCCTGCGACGAGCGGTTCCGCCCTTATCTGATAGAGAAAGCCATCAGCGACTGTCCGAAACTCGAAGCCATCAAACAATATATAATAGGTACGCGTGTAATCGTGGGCACCACTTCGATGATGACCTCCAAGCCGTTCATCTTCTTGCTGAAGCACTTCAAGCTTGCCATCATCGACGAGTCGAGCCAGATACTGGAGCCTAATCTCATCGGTCTCTTATCAGCAGTAGATAAGTTCATCCTCATCGGTGACTACAAGCAGTTACCAGCCGTGGTGCAGCAGAGCGAGCAGGATTCAGGCATTCCTACCATCAACGACAGTCAGAAAGGTGGCATCATCGACATGAGCATCCTGCAGGACATTTGTCTTACCAACTGCCGCAACTCCCTCTTCGAACGTCTGATTCATTGGGAAGATTACGAAGAGCGCAGCGAATTCATCGGCATTCTGCGCCGCCAGGGAAGAATGCATCCCGAGATTGCAGAGTTTCCTAACCGGATGTTCTACCGTCGGGAGAAACTGGAACCCGTGCCATGTCCACACCAGTTGGAGACAGAACTGTCATACACCCTTCCATCAGAAGATGCGCTCGACGACCTGCTGAAGGAGCACCGCATGATATTCCTCCCATCCAAATTCTGCAAGGAACCGAATGTATCCGATAAGATCAATGCCAACGAGGCAGCAATCGTGGTAGACCTGCTTCGCCGCATCCACCGCTTCTATGGAGAGCGTTTCGATGCCAAGAAGACGGTAGGCGTCATCGTTCCTTACCGCAACCAGATAGCCATGGTGCGCAAAGGCATCGAAAAGCTCGGCATTCCGGAACTGGAGAAAATCAGTATCGATACCGTAGAGCGGTACCAGGGCAGCCAGCGAGATGTCATCATCTACAGTTTCACCATCCAGAACATCTGGCAGCTCGACTTCCTTGCCGGCAACAGTTTCGTAGAAGACGGCGCCATCATCGACCGCAAGCTGAACGTAGCCATCACCCGTGCCCGAAAGCAGATGATTATGACAGGCAACCCGGAGATATTGCGCAATAATCAGATTTTTAGCGAATTAATGAACTATGTGAAGGAAAAAGGAGGATATTTTTAAAATTTCCCCCAAAAAGTTTGGTGATACGGAAATAAAGTCCTATCTTTGCATTCGAATTATACACAAAAGGATAAACAAGAGACATAGATACAGATATAGGATTCCGGTGCTTCACTGGCACTGGAATTCTTTATTTTTTATGCTACTTGCCAACCGATTATTAATAACATTAAAACAACAAGAAAATTATGGCTTACATGTCACAAGAAGGCTACGACAAACTCGTAGCTGAGCTGAAACAGCTCGTATCTGTAGAGCGCCCTAAGGCATCAGCCGCAATTGCTGAAGCCCGCGACAAGGGTGATTTAAGTGAGAATTCTGAGTATGATGCCGCTAAAGAGGCACAGGCTCATCTGGAAGATAAGATCAATCGCCTGAAGCTCACCATTGCCGAGGCCAAGATTATCGATACCAAGCAGCTCAGCACCGACAGCGTGCAGATTATGTCGAAGGTAGAGATGACCAACATGGCTAACAAGGCAAAGATGACTTATACCATCGTGAGCGAGAGCGAGGCAAACTTGAAGGAAGGAAAGATTTCCATCAAGACTCCTATCGCACAGGGATTGCTCAACAAGAAGGTAGGTGAGGTTGCAGAAATCAAGATTCCTCGCGGCACCATCAACCTTCGCATCGACAAGATTTCATTTGAATAAAACGGAATAAAAGGAACTATCATATCGGCAGCGATGCCCGTATGACGGTTCCTTTTTATGTTATATGTAAGCCAACCCGATATACTCTACAGAAAATGAAAGTAGCCGATGCAACGACATCAAAAAGAGAATAAGATAATATGTATTATAAATTATTAATTATAAATTGATTAGCGATTATGGCAAGCATTTTTTCAAAGATTGCAGCAGGAGAGATTCCTAGCTACAAGTGTGCAGAAAGCGACAAGTTCTATGCTTTCCTCGACATTAGCCCTATCGGCAAAGGTCATACTCTGGTAATTCCCCGTAAGGAGGTTGATTACATCTTCGATATGGAAGACAAAGATCTGGCTGAGTTTGAGGTTTTCGCCAAGAAGGTAGCCAAGGCTATCAAGGCAGCCTTCCCATGCAAGAAAGTGGCGCAGGTTGTTTTGGGTCTGGAGGTTCCTCATGCCCATATCCACCTCATCCCAATGAACAGCGAAGCTGATGTAAACTTCCGCAAGGAGCATCTCAAACTCACAGAGGAAGAGTTCAAGGAAATTGCTGATAAGATTTATACAGAATTCAAGAAACTTTAAATGCAAGAAGTTTCAAACAGAAAAAGAGCTGCGAAGCATATTCGCAGCTCTTTTTATATCTTTATTTCATAAGCCCTTGCTTAGACGAACTCATCGCCTTTCTTCATCTGCACCTCGTTTACATATTTACGCACCAGGGCAGAAGAATCTTCTTTCTTGCATATCAACAATACATTGTCATTGTCGGCTACTATGAAACCATCCAGTCCGTTCAAAACAGCCAGCTTTCCTTTAGGCAACTTGATTACATTGTTGTGACAATTCTCCATCATCACATCGCTATCAATAACCACGTTGTCATCGCTGCTCTTCTGCATCGCCTCGTAGATACTGTGCCAGGTACCCAGATCAGCCCAGCCGAAGTCACACTTCATCATATAGACATTGCTAGGTTTGTCAAGCACTCCGAAATCTACTGATATATTAGGATAAGAAGAGAAGCTCTCTTTCATATATGCATTCTCTGTCTCCACACTGAATTCGGGATACTGTTTATCGTAATCACGGAGTACAGGGGGCAGAATCTTGCAAAAACACTCACGCAGATACTTCACATTAGAAAGGAATAAACCCGTATTCCAATAGAACTCTCCACTCTCTACAAAAATCTTGGCAAACTCTCTTTCCGGTTTCTCTGTAAACGACTGCACCTTATACAATCCGTTGCCGATAGCTTCACCCATCTGAATATATCCATATCCAGGTTCAGGACGGGTTGGTTTCACACCCATCGTCAGGAAACGGTCATGTTCAGCCACAAAAGCCAGACCTTCCAATACGTTCTCCCGGAAAGCATCTTCATTGAAGATAGCCTGATCCGAAGGAGTTGCGATGATGCAGGCATCAGGATTGAGCATCGAGATACGATGATTGGCCCATGCCATGCTAGGTGCCGTATTGCGATGAATAGGTTCCGCCAATATCCGTTCTGCAGGAACCTCAGGCAACTGTTCCTTTACCAGTTGAACATATTCTTCATTTGTGTTGATAAATATATGGTCGGCAGGCACGATCTTTGCCATACGGTCAAAGGTTTGCTGAAGCTGGGTGCGCCCCACTCCAAAGAAGTCGACAAACTGCTTCGGATAGTTGCTGCGGCTGCAAGGCCAGAGTCTGCGGCCCTTACCTCCCGCCAATATCACACAATAATTATTTCCGTTACTCTTCATATCTTGAGTCTAATATTTTGTTGGTTTTCAAAATTCATCTGTAAAGTTAGTGATTATCCGTGAAAGTGCCAAAGATTTTCTTGAAATTTAATAAAGTGGACTATAAAAACAACAAAAATTTAATGTTTCTGCATTAAAAATGCATTTTTAGAAAAAAAAGTCACTAAAAAGTTTGTCAGTTCAAAAATTATTAGTACCTTTGCAACCGCAAATAAGCAAAGTGGTATTTGCCCAGATGGCGGAATCGGTAGACGCGCTGGTCTCAAACACCAGTGGAGCAATCCATCCCGGTTCGATCCCGGGTCTGGGTACCAAGATGGAGAGAAGTTTACTTCTCTCCTTTTTTCGTTTATATACCTTAGTATATATACACACATTTATCCCTGCATATCTACCCACTTACATCCTATCATATCCCCCATTCCACGAAAACGTTTACAGCGATTTATTTAGAATAAGCCTTTCTATTTTTGGTTTTTCAAAAGATAATATTTATCTTTGCAGAAGAAATAACTTATATATAATAACCCAACAAACCGAAAAAATAGATGAAGAAATTTTTTAGCATGGTATGTGCTTGCTTGTTGGCGCTAAGTGCCCAGGCAACCGACATCAAGAAGTATGATGCTCTTTACGAGAATCTACCATTCCAGATGGAGAAGGTGACCCGTCCGCAATTCCCAGCCAATGAGGTAAACCTCAAGGACTTTGGTGCTATTGGAGATGGCTCTTCTCTCTGTACCACAGCCTTTGCCAAGGCTATCGATGCGCTGACTCAGAAAGGCGGCGGCAAACTCATCGTTCCACAGGGCGTATGGTTCACAGGTCCTATCGTATTGAAGAGCAATATCAACCTGCATCTCGAAAAAGGTGCGGTCATCCTTTTCTCACCAGATGATGCCCTCTATCCTTTTATAGAAACATCGTTTGAGGGTTTGGATACACGCCGCTGCCAGTCGCCTATCTCTGGCCATCATCTTACCAACGTAGCGATTACCGGTCAGGGGTGCATCGACGGAAACGGAGAATACTGGCGCCCATTGAAGAAGCAGAAGGTTACCGATGCCCAGTGGAAGCAGATTACTTCTCGTGGCGGTGCATTCAAGAGAGCAGATTACTGGTTCCCATCAGAAGGTGCATTGAAGGCAGACAACAGTGCCAACATGAATGTGCCTAAAACTCCAGCTTCAGAAGAAGAATGGAATGAGATCAAGCGCTTCCTCCGCCCTGTAATGATCAGTCTCGTAAACTGCAAGAACGTTTGGCTCAATGGTGTCATCTTCCAGAATTCACCTGCATGGAACATCCATCCGCTGATGTGCGAGAACGTTCTTATAGAAGATGTATTGGTTCGTAACCCTTCATACGCTCAGAATGGTGACGGTCTTGACCTGGAGAGCTGCAAGAATGCACTTATCGTCAACTCTACTTTCGATGTAGGCGATGACGGTATCTGTATCAAGAGCGGTAAGGATGCTGACGGAAGAAAGCGCGGCATTCCTTGCGAGAATGTCATCGTAAACGGCTGTACCGTATTCAAGGGTCATGGCGGTTTCGTTGTTGGTAGCGAGATGAGCGGGGGTGTAAAGAACATCAAGGTGAGCGACTGCCAGTTCCTCGGCACCGATGTAGGTCTCCGTTTCAAGAGTACCCGCGGTCGTGGTGGCGTAGTAGAGAATATCTACATCGACAACATGTCAATGTTTGATATCCAGACAGATGTCATCACCTTCGATCTCTATTACGGTGGCAAGTCTGCCGTAGAAGTTCTCAACGATGGCGATGAGACTAAGAGCCAGAAGGTACAGAAGTTCAAGGTAGATGAGACAACTCCTTGCTTCCGCAATATCGACATCAACCATGTCATCTGCCGTACAGCCCGTCGAGCAGCTTACTTCAACGGCCTTCCAGAGATGCCGGTAAGCAATATCCACATCAAGGATATGGAGGTAAACAATGCCCAGCAGGGTATTGTCATCAACCGTACCGATGGCGTGAAACTTGAGAACATCAAGGTAAGTGCAAAGACCCACACCTTCGATGCCAAGAACTCAAAGAATGTAACTGTCAACGACAAGACATATAAGAAGATTGACGAGAAGGGTATTACCCTCGATTTCTAATCTCGTTCTGACAAGAAAAGACAGATAAGAATATCCGCTGTATCTGTCAGAAACAACAAAGAAGAAACAGGCTGTTGGAGCACAAAGTTCCGACAGCCTGTTTTTAGTTTTATCAGCAACTATTTCCTTACGAGGCTACACTTTTTAACCAAAAAAGAAAAAATCACGCTTTTTCTTAAAATAATTCATTTTTTTCTTGGTAGTATTAAATCTTTTTTATACTTTTGTAGTCGATAAATAAATGACGCAACCTAGAAATTTAAAATTAAGAAACTTTCCTCTTGGATTCTTTTATATAGATTCAGCCGAAGTTTTTTCTCAGATGTTAGAAGACGCAATAAATAATTTAAGAAAATTCTGGTAATAGGCTCCTATATATTATATTATAATGTGTAGCATGCTTAAAGGCCTAATTTACATAAACAAAAACAAATAGTAAAATTTTAAAAGTTAGTTACATGGTGAACGCAATCAAAAAATTGTGTAAAGTCTGCCTAGTAGCGACGATGGTTCTTACTCCATCTTCTGTCCTCGCACAGAATGTCGTGAAAGGTACCGTGCTGGACGCAAACAACGAGCCAGTGATCGGAGCATCTGTCATTGAAAAGGGCAACCCTAAAAATGGCACAGTTACTGACCTCGATGGTAATTTTACGCTTAACCTGAAAGCCGGCAAGACTGCCGTTATCTCTTACATCGGTATGGTGGCACAAGAGGTAAAAGTGGGGGGGGCAAGCCCAAACCATCGTATTGAAGGATGACAACAGTCAGCTCAACGAAGTTGTCGTTGTCGGTTATACCAGTAAAGCCCGCAAGGACCTCACCGGTTCTGTAGGTTCTATTTCTGGCCAAAAGCTTGCTGTTGTTCCAGTGGCTTCTGCTGCTGAGGCTTTGGCTGGTAAAATTGCCGGTGTGCAGGTTACCACAGTCGATGGTGCTCCTGGTGCCGACATCAACATCCGTATTCGTGGTGGTTCAGCCATCTCTAGTTCCCAGGACTCTAAACCTTTGTTTATCGTCGATGGATTCCAGGCTGACAACATCAACGACATCCCTCCTACCGATATCCAGAGTATCGATGTATTGAAGGATGCTTCCCTCACCGCTGTTTATGGTGCACGAGGTGGTAATGGTGTAGTTATCGTTACTACTAAATCTGCACAGGCTGGTAAGGTGAAGGTTGATTTCAATGCCTATGGTCAGCTCTCATGGTTGGCAGGCAAGCAGGAAATGCTGGATACTTACGAATTCGTTAAGTATCAGTTGGATGGATCCTATGACAGCAACAGCAAGAAGTACGCCTTCCGCCGTGACTTCGGTAACCCTAACGACCTTGACATCTACAAGACAAAGACTACCCACGACTGGCAAGATGAGTTGATGGGCGATCCTGCCTTGACCCAGATGTACAATGTTACCGTAAATGGTGGTAACGAGAAGTTGCGCTTCAGCACCTCTCTCACCCAGCACAACCAGGATGGTATCATCTCTAACTCAGGCGTTCGCCGTACCAACATGAATACCAAGATCAACGTCAAGTTGGCTAAGAACGTTAACCTCCTGGTAAACCCTCGTTTCACATATCGTCGTGATCTCGGTGCAGGTGCCAGTGGCATCGGTACAGGTGGTTTGGTGGGCGTATTGAACTACAAGCCAACCAATGGTCTCCGTGAGTTTACCAGTTATGATGATGAGTGGCAGGACTTCTCTGTAGAGCGTTACTGGAAGTTGGCTAGTCCTATGGACGACATCAATCAGAATTATCTGCTGAAGCATTCTTACAGTTTCACCAACCAGGCTAGTCTCACATGGGAAATCATTCCTAACCTGACCTTCCGTTCAGACATCGCCCAGTTCTGGTCATTCTCAGACAACAACCGTTTCTATGGTTATCTGACTGACGAGGCTGCCAAGAACGAGAACATGCCTGTGGCTCAGATTACCAATACCCGTGGCTTTAAGTATACATGGACAAATACCCTGAACTATAGCTTAACCCTGAAGGAGAAGCATAATTTCTCTTTCTTGCTCGGTCAGGAAGTTCAGCATACCCAAACCACAACCAACTATCAGGCATCCCGTTACTTCCCACAGAGCACATCACCAAGATATGCTTTCAACAACATGGGCCTGGGTTCTGCATACGCCAGCACATCAAGCGTAACCACTCCTAACCGTATTGCATCTTACTTCGGTCAGATCAACTACAACTATAAGCACAAGTACTTGCTCTCAGGTACCATGCGTGCCGATGGTTCTACCCGATTCGCCCCAGGTAACCAGTGGGGTTACTTCCCTTCTATCTCAGGTGCATGGGTTATCTCTGAGGAGTCTTGGTGGAACAAGGACGTTGTTGATCAGTTGAAGATCCGTGCAGCTTTCGGTCTTTCCGGTAACAACAACATCGGTGATGACCGTTGGCGCTATCAGTATAACATCAATGCCCAAGGTGGTCCTAGCTGGGGCGAGAACTCAACAACCCAGAATGGTGACAAGTATTATGCATCAGACGGTTTGTTCCCTAACAACAAGATTAAGTGGGAGACTACCGTAACACGCAACCTGGCTGCTGATATTTCTCTCTTCAAGGGTCGCATTACGCTTACTCCTGAAGTTTACTGGAACACCACACGCGACTTGCTCTACAAGTGCCAGATTCCTACCACAACCGGTTACTCACAGCAGTGGCAGAACGTAGGTCGTGTATCTAATAAGGGTTTCGAGCTTTCTATCAATGGCGATATCCTCCGTGGTAAGGACTATGTTCTCTCTGCTAACTTCAACATGGGTATGAACAAGACCAAAGTAGAGAAGATTAACGGTACAGACGCTTACATCCCTGGTAAGTCATGGGATTCAGAGGATAACTTCCGCCTCGTAGAGGGTAAGGAAGTAGGTCTTATCTATGGTTATGTATACGAAGGCCTTTATGGTTTCAATGAATTCCACAGAAATGGCTTCAGCTATGCAGCCAATGATGAGGCATACCTGGCAGAAAACCCAGGCGTACAGGAGAAGCCAACCGTTACAGGTCTGTTTGGTACAGCTCCTGGCCGCATCAAGCTGAAGGATATCAACGGTGATGGCAAGATCGACATCAACGACCGTACTGTAGTTGGTAATACCAACCCTAAGGTACAGGGTGGTTTCGGTTTGTCAGGAAAGTGGAAGAACTTCGACTTCACAGCCAACTTCACCTACATGCTCGACTTCGACGTGATCAACGCTACCGCATACCAGCTTTCATCAGCAAAGGGTGCCAGCCAGATCAATCCTCGCAACGTATTGAAGAAGTTTGACTATAACAACCGTTGGGTTTATCATGGAGATATCTACATCGAGAATGCAGATGGAACCAAGAGTATCTACAACCTCAACGAGTGCCTGTTGGGCAATTCACAGCACATCGATTACCTCGATCTTTACGAAGAGCTCAATGCCGGCAAGACCTTGTGGAACCCACAGGATGTAACCAAGAACTACACCCTCTCCAACTTCGTAGAAGATGGTTCATTCCTCCGTCTTAACGACTTGACAATCGGTTACACATTGCCTACAACCCTTACAAAGAAGTGGGGTATCTCTCGCCTCCGTTTGTATGTTACAGGCTCTAACATCTTCTGCATCACCGGCTACTCAGGCTATGACCCAGAAGTTGACATTCAGAATGGCTTGACACCTAACGTTGACTGGAACCGCTACCCACGTAGCCACAGCTACCTCTTCGGTGTGAACCTTTCATTCTAAACTAGGTATATAATATATAATAAGGAAATACAATATGAAAATTAAAAATATATTGATGTGCAGTCTGTTGCTGGCAGGCTTGTCTTCCTGCAACGACTACTTGGATGTAGACGCTCCTTCTAAGGTGACCGACAAACAAGTGTTCAGCAGTACAGAAGAAGCCGACCGCTTGTTGAATGCGGTTTACCAGTCTACTTGTAGCGGTAGCACATACGGCAATGCATACCTCACAACCTTCAACTTCAACAGCGATGTAGAATTCTCTACTTCTTCTGCCGAAGAGCAAAGCGTAAGCCACAACGACTGGAAGCAGTTTGACGGTGAGGCTGACGGCAGTAGCATCAAGAGCACCTGGGATGCGGCTTACCAGACTATCGAGCGTGCCAACAACTTTATAAATGCAGCAGAGAAGTCATCACTCTACGGCAATGCAGACCTCGACCAGATGATTGGTGAGGCAAAGTGTATCCGTGCCATGAACTATCTCGACCTGGTGATTCTCTGGGGAGATATCCCTTTCACCTTCACCCGTACTTACGACCAGGAGTCACTGATCATGCCTATGGGAAACCGTGATGAGATTCTTACAGCTCTTATCAACGACCTGAAACAGGCTGCTCCTAAGATGAAGAAGGCTAAGGAAATCACAGAAGGCGTAGAGCGCTGCTCTAAGGAGTTTGCATGGTCTCTCATTGCACGTATCTCTATGTTCCGTGCCGGTTATTCTCTCCGCCATGGAGAAGATACAAAGGCTGCAGGTACCATGGAGCGTGCTGCTGACTATGAGGAGTATTACAAGATTGCCCGTACATACGCAGATTCTGTCATCCAGGAAGGTACTCATGCGTTGACCAACGACTACATGAAGGTATTCAACGATGAGTGTAACTATGCAGTTGTAAGCAACGACGATGTCATCTTCGAAATCCCATTCGTACAGAATGTAAACGGAAACATCGGTTATATCCAAGGTCCTAAGGCAGACTTCTCTAGTGCCGGCGATACCGATCACCCTTGGGGTAAGATGAGTGGTAGCGTAGGTTTGAATGCTTTCTATCGCTTCACATTTGACAAGGAAGATGTACGCCGCAATACTGTAGGTTACTGGTCTTACGGATACAATGGTATTGCTGCATTGCAGAATTCATATACCAACTACTGTCTGAAGTGGTCTAAGCTTTGGGACAGAAGTCATACTCAGGGTAATACCTCTGAAGGCAATACCGGTATCAACTTCCCATACATGCGCTATGCTGACGTTCTCCTGATGTATGCAGAGGCAGAAAACGAATTGAACGGTCCTACCGATGCAGCCAAGAATGCATTGAAGCAGGTTCGTGAGCGTGCGTTCCGTGGTGCAGCCAACAAGGCAGAAAAGGTAGACGGCTATGTAAGTGCACTCGGAACCAAGGATGAGTTCTTCAAGGCTATCGTTGACGAGCGTGCCTGGGAATTTGGCGGTGAGAACATCCGCTGGAAGGATCTCGTTCGCTGGAATCTCTACAGCCAGGTGCTCTACAAGAACTTCTGGAAGTATTATGGTATGGGTTGCGACCGTGACGACAGCTACGACGTAGATGGTAACTTCAATGATTTACCAAATGACTTCTTCTACAGAACCCGTACAAGAGCTCAGTGGAACCAGCAGGTAGCAGAAAACCCAGAGAAGTATAATGCTGCCAACTATCCAGAGGTATTCAACTTCGCCAATACAGATGCCAGCCTCGGTATCATTGAGGTTTACAAGACTCAGGGCGATGACTTCAGCATCGATAACCTTTGGGAGAACTGGGGACTCAACGGTAAGCTGATGCCTCAGGAAGGTGGAGAAGCCGACTGGAAGAAAGCATATCTTTTCGACTGGCTCGATGAGAACACAGGTATAGCTAAGGCTCAGTGCAGATGCTCTATCAGAGGTTACATCTACATTGACCAGCTGGGAGTTATGCAGACGACCAATATTCCTGAGTATAACAGCGAAGTAAACTTGTCTACTCTCCCATCCGTAAGATACATCCTGCCAATTCCAAAAGATGTAATCAGCCGCAGCCTGGGACAGTACAAGAATTATTATGGTTATTAATCAATGACTTAGAATCATAAAAGATATGAAGAAATTATTTATATTTTCAATGATATTAGCTGCAACCATGTCGTTCTTTGCTTCATGTAAAGACGACGATGGTTACAACGATGCAGACGCTGACCGTCTGCCTATGCCTATGTTCCGCAGTACACAGAACACGGCATCATCAACCACTCCCTATTATTGTGACATTGCTTCAAGAGTAGATCCAAATATCTCACTCTACCTGCAGCAGCACGGCTATAAGGCAAGTACACACGTCAATGATATGCGCCTGTTCTGGTACGGTGTAGATGGTGCAGATGCATACGAATTGAAAGCTAAAGTAGCAGGAACCTCATGGGACAAGGCAGAAAATCCCAATCTTCTGGATACCATATTGACTGCTGACCAGCTTTCTTTCCTGCACGAAGACTTGCAGTATAGCACAGGTTATCTGTATGCCATCCGTGCCCTCGTTGACAGAAACGATTTGAACAATCCTCACAACTCAAAGTGGTTTGGTATGGGTGATGGTTCTCATCAGGTTGACCAGTCACGTGATGATGACCGTAACCAGGTCGGTTCATTGACTACAGGTATGCGTTACGATGTACCAAGCGTATTCTGGACTGAGAATGTGACCAAGACTTCTATGGATGTGTGCTTCATGACACAGACAGAAGGCAATTACGAGAAGGATTACAAGGATTTCTTCAATGCAGGTGCTGAGGTAAAGGATGGCGAGTGGGTATTCGATGAAATCCGCGTGGTTCCATCTGCCGATAATGCGCAGCTTCCAGAACACATCATCAAGCCTACTGCAGAACAGCGTGCTGCTGGCCGTGTTCATATTGAAGGTCTGGAATCTAACGCTGCTTATATCGTAAGCGGACAGAACAACAACATCAAGCGCTACTACGACCGCCAGTACAACTCTACCATGGTACGTATGGAAGGTGACCCAGGCGAGCCTATCCTCATCAAGGCAAATACAGCAGAAGAGGCTAAACGCGATACCTTGTTGCAGAACATGGGCTTGCAGAAGGGTAAGATCTTCGGTTGCGAGAACCTTGTTGCTACCCGTATCGATACCATCCTGACCAACTATATGTCTGACAATAAGATTGCAGAAGGTCAGGTATTCTATCTGGAAGGCGGCAAGACATACTACTGCTCTTCAACAGTTGAAATGACCAAGGGCTTTACCATTGCAACCAATCCTGCGGATATTGCTGCCGGTAAGGGCCGTGCAACCATTCTCCAGGGAATCGGTTACAACAGCGAGGCTAAGACTGCAGCAAATGCCGTGAACTGGGGATTGTGCCGTAATGCACGCTCTGGTGCAGAGAATGGTGTGACATTGGCTATCCAGCCTATCATCATGCAGGACATCAACTTCCACCCAATGGCTTGGTTCAACTACTTCGACCAGAAGGGAGAAAACGGTAATCCACATTGTACAATCACAGCGAACTACTTCATGAATATGTACAGCCAGGGATTGTCATTCTCACTCTCTGAGCTTCGTATCGAAAGATGTACATTCAGTGGCCATGTTCGTGGTTTCATCCGTTTCCAGGGTCCTAACCGTCAGCTCATTGAAAAGTTGACCGTCAACGATTGTGTATTCTACGATGAAGGTGGCTATGATACCAACGGCCGTGGTTACTCATGGTTCGCAGGTCCAGGTAACAACCGCAAGTCAAACTTCTACAAGAATTTGACCTTCACCAATAACACCATCATCAACAGTCCACGCCACGCCTTGATTTCAGAGGCAAAGAACCTGGCTTGGCCTGATGGTACAACATGGAACATCAATGTATCTAACAATACATTCGTCAACTTCTCACCACGCTCTAACAACAAGAGCCATGGTTTGATGTTCGAAATCCAGTATGCTCCTGGTGGCTCTAAGATTACCTGCAAGAAGAACCTCTTCGTATTTGCCGGTAACAAGAATGATGGTGCCCGTGACTACTTCCAGAAGGGTATGATCATCAATACCAAGGATATTACTTACGACTTCGCAGACAACTACTCTACCGTAGTTCCTGCTTACGACAAGTATAAGACATCTACAGACCCTAAGTCAAACCTCCTGGATGGTATGTTCATGCAGAACGCATTCTCTAACTCTAAGACTGGTGCCGGCTACAACAAGGGAGCTCTCAACATCGGTGGTGAAGGTGAAACCCAAATTAAGTTTGGTGACAACCATAACAAGAATGAGGCAGACGCTGTAGGCTACCAGCTTGAGGCTGACGAGCTCTTCAAGAGTCCTTGGACTATCGGTACAGTAAATGCCAAGGAGAAGTTCCAGAAGGATGCTTACCGTTATTCAGACATCAGTGGTTTCTACTACAATGCTTCTGACAAGGTGAAGAGACATCCTATCTATACCAAGGAAATCGGTGACCCACGCTGGCGCACTGGTAAGTCTTGGGATGGTGGCAAGAACCACACTGTAAAGAGTGGTGATCTGACTTACTAAATTATATTATCAGATATACATATTTAATAAAAAACAAAGAGGGCGAGCCTGTGAAGGTTCGTCCTCTTACTTTTTTATCAAAACTGCCCTAAAAAATGAAGCAGGCTTCGATGGCAAACGAAGCCTGTTTCATTGACCATCGAAGCCTGTTTCATAAAAAGGAGCATATCTGCAGGCTCTAATCCTTGAAATCTATACTCAATTCGCCTGTGCCTAAAAGATTATAGCTCATGCGATGATATGGGGTAACACCAAATTCCCTGATGGCAGCACGATGCTTCTTGGTAGGATAACCCTTGTTGCCTTTCCAATCGTATTGTGGGTATTCTTCTGCCAGCGCATCCATGTAATCATCACGATAGGTCTTGGCAAGGATGCTTGCCGCAGCTATCGCCATATACTTGCCGTCGCCTTTTACGATGGTTGTATAAGGCAAATCCTTGTAGGGTTTGAAGCGGTTACCATCCACGATAACTGCCTCCGGACGAACCTTGAGCTGGTCCAGGGCTCGGTGCATAGCCAGGAAACTGGCATTGAGGATATTGATTTTGTCGATTTCTTCGGGAGTAACAATGCCCACAGCCCAAGCTACGGCATCACGCTCTATCTGCTCGCGGAGTGCCTTGCGCTTCTTATCCGTGAGCTTCTTACTGTCGTTCAATTCGGCATTCTGATAACCGGGAGGAAGAATGACGGCTGCAGCATATACGCTGCCAGCCAAACATCCTCTGCCAGCCTCATCGCAGCCAGCCTCTACCATATCCTTATAATAATGACTTTCTAACATCTTCTAAATGGTGTTTTACTGAATAAAAAAACTATTTGATGCAAAAGTAGTACAAATAATTGACTCCAACAAATCTTGATGGATTATTTTTTAGGATTACGTATGAAACAATAGGAAAGAAGGACGATGAAACCTGTATCTTTGCAGAAGATAAGCGGCATCTCAGCATAACATTCAAGCAAGCCAGATGCTCTGCATTCGATTTGCATTATCTTTGCAAAAAACTAATCACAAGTAAATATGAAACAAACGATTTGTATTCTTTTATCAGCTATCGCTATCTCGCTCGGCTGCTCAGCCAAGAAGCAGACGAGCACTTTCCCCGACGGCACACCTATCTCTTCATGGTTTGCCGACACCACTGGTGTGGAACTGAAGGACATGGGCAAGCCCTACATCATTACCGATTATGGAGTGGTAAATGACTCAACTATCATTCAGACCCAGAAGATTCAGAAAGTCATAGACCGTTGTCATGCCAATGGTGGCGGAGTCATCGTGGTGCCTGCAGGCACTTATCTTACAGGCTCACTATTCTTCAAACCAGGCTGCAACCTGTATTTGGAAGAGAACGCCACACTGAAAGGAAGCGATGCCATCACCCATTATCAGATAGTGAAGACTCGACTGGAAGGTCAGACCTTAGACTATTTTGCAGCACTCATCAATGCCGATCATCACGATGGTTTCACCATTGCAGGCAAGGGAACCCTCAACGGCAACGGACATAAATTCTACGATGAGTTCTGGCTGCGCCGAAAAGTCATCAAGAAGTGTACCAACTTGGAGGCTCTCCGCCCAAGACTGGTCTACATCTCCAACTCCAACGATGTAAAGGTAAGCGGCATCAGAATGGTGAACTCCGGTTTCTGGACCAACCATCTGTACAAGTGCAAGCGCGTGAAATACCTCAACCTGTATATCTACGCACCGACAAGCGGCTATCCTAAAGGTCCAAGCACCGACGCCATAGACATCGATGGATGCGAGGATATGCTGATAAGAGGCTGTTGGGTAAACGTGAACGATGACGGTGTGTGTCTGAAAGGCGGCAAGGGAACCTTCGTAGACAAGGACAGCACCAATGCTCCCTGCCGCAACGTCATCGTAGAGAACTGCTATTTCAAGAAAGCCGGTGGAGGTGTCACCTTCGGAAGCGAGTGCTATGATGCCAAAAATGTGATTATAAGAGACTGCCAGTTCAACGGAACCAGCAACATTCTGCTCTTCAAGATGCGCCCCGACACACCACAGAGATACGAGGATGTACTGGCAGAAAACTGCACAGGAGTAGTTACCTTCGGCATCAGAACCCGTATTTGGACCCAGTTCTACGACAAGAAAGACAGAGACGACATGCCCCGTTCAGTCATCAACAACGTGAAGATGAAGAATATCAAGGTGAAGAGCACCAAACAGTTCTACACAATGATACCTTCAGAAAACTACGACTTGGGTAGTTTCTCATTCGAAAACATCGATGTCACCGACCCTGTAGGAATTATGGACACATCGGTATTGGGCAGTTGCAAGCTCAACAAAGTGAAACTAAATGGTAAAGCCATTAAGTAGTTCTTTAAAAAAAAGAAGAAGTTAAAGGAGTTAAAACAAATGCTTAGTGGGTAACGTATATTTCTGGAGGTAAGGGACTAATGTCCTGCGTCTTATCCAAATAGACTATTGTCTTAACTTCTTTAACTCCTAAAGAAAATCTCCTTTAAAAACCATTTTAACTTCTGTACTGCGATGGCGGCATACCAAACTGTTCCTTGAAGCACTTGCTGAAGTAGTACGGATTGTCGAAACCTACAGCATAAGCCACCTCCGACACATTCTTCTCGCCCTCCTTCAACAGTTCGGCGGCTTTTCTCAGTCGGATGACACGGATATACTCATTAGGTGTATAACCCGTAGTTCCCCTTACCTTTTTATAGAAGATGGTGCGTCCCAAGTGCAACAGTCCTGCCACCTTGTCGACAGAAAGATCTTGTTCGCCAAGGCGAGAATAGACGATACTGTCAAGACGCTTGACAAACAAGCTGTCCTGCTCGTTTCTGAGCATGGCAGAACGAATCTCCTGTGGCACCTTGCCAAACTTCTGACGAAGTATCTCACGCTGGTTGAGCAACTGCAGAATGCGAGCCATGAGCAACTGCGGGCTGAACGGCTTGGTAATGTAAGCATCGGCTCCCGACTCTGTTCCTTCAAGCACATTCTCGTCAGTACTGAGGGCTGTGAGGAGAATGATGGGGATATGACTCGTCTCAAAACTGTTCTTTAGACGTTTAGTAAGCTCGAAGCCATTCATTCCAGGCATCATCACGTCGCTTACTATCAAGTCGACATCCAACTCCTTTGCCATGGCAATACCCGCCTTGCCATCCGAAGCCACCTTCAGGTCGAAACAGCTCTCCAGTTCAGAGAGCAGGAACTCACGTACATCGTTGTCGTCTTCTATCAGAAGAATGGTACGACGGTTGAGCGGAGCAGATGGTGCAGAAGGCACAGCATCAGTTGTTTTTTCTTCCTGTCCGTCCCGTTCCTTTGTCAAATCGGCCTTCAGGATAGGGCTGTCCTTTACCAAGAAGTCGGAAGCCTCGTAGCAGTCTTTCTGCAGAGGTATCGTGACCACAAAGACCGAACCTCCACCCTCGTTCTCCTGATAAGTTATCTCGCCATGATGCGTCCTCACAAGTTCATGGGTAAGATGGAGTCCGATGCCAAAGCTCTCGCCCGTATAACTGCTCTGCATGAATCGGCTGAAGAGCTGTTCTCGCTTCTCCTGCGGAATGCCCACTCCCGTGTCAGCCACACGGATGGTCATCACATCCGTGAAAGAGAGGCTTACAGAGATGGTTCCCTTGGCATGGGTGTACTTGAAGGCGTTGGACAAAAGATTGAACACCACCTTATCCATTTTTTGCTGGTCAAGATACATCAGATAGGCTGGCAACTGAGACTCAAACTTAAAATCTATCTGCTTAGATTCAGCCGCATCGTCAAACATCTTGCAGATGCCCTGCACGAACATCACAACATCCGTTTCCTGCAAGGAAAGCTTCAGTTTTCCTGCCTGCATCTTTCTGAATTCCAGCAGTTGATCGATGAGTCGCAACATACGCTGCACACTCTTATCCATCGTTCTCACGGTTTTCTCCAACTCCAACTGCCAATGATTCGTCTTCATGATGCGCTTCTCCTTTTCGAGAGAGCCTTGAATCAATGTAAGCGGTGTGCGGAACTCATGTGCAATATTGGTAAAGAACACCAACTTATAGCGTGTAAACTCCTGTTCGAACTTAATTTTTCCCTTCAGGATATTCTTTTCACGAATGCTCTTGACTACCATAACTATCACCACCGTGAGGAACAAGGCATAGAACACCCATGCCCATACCGACAGATAGAATGGAGGCTCAACGCTGATATCTAGTACACTTTCCTTGCCCCAGATACCATCGGAATAAGATGCCTTGACGTGAAGGCGATAACTGCCAAATGGCAGATTCTGGTAATTAACCCAAGGAGTAGGAGAAGGAACACTCCAAGACGAATCGTATCCCTCTAGCCAATAGGTATATTTCACATTGTTCACATCGGAATAATCGAGCGTAGAGAAGTTGATTTTAGGCGAACGTTCCTCGTACGACAAGGTCATCTCATCAGAATAAGGATGAGAGGTAAACACCACGGAAGTTTGTCCCTTGACATGACTGATACGGGAAGGATTAATGATGGTCAAGCCATAATTGCCACCCAACAACACCCTGCCATCATCAAGACATACTGCCGAATTTTCATTATATACATTACCCATCATGACCCGGGAGAAGAGATAGTTATCAAAGGAATTATCCTTTGCCTTCCAGCAAGATACACCCTGCTGTGTAGATACCCACAGATTTCCATCTTCGGTTTCCACCACCGACTGCACCATATTGTTGATAAGTCCCTGCGAAGCATCCAGAATACGGAAATTTCCATCCTGCATGCACACCAATCCTTCACCCGGCACCGTGAGCCACAGTCTTCCCTGCCTATCAACCAGCATATCATGTATCTCGGAGCCTCGCTTATAGACACGAAGCCCCTTTCCATCAGCAGCAAACCGAGTAGGATCTACACAGAAGAGACCACCCGAAGTACCGCCCCAAAGCATACCTTTCCGGTCGATGGCAAGACATCTTACTTCATTAAGTCCTACACTATCAGCAAAGAATGTCCTCACCTCATATCCTTCACCACGAGGGATAGCTACACTCAAGCCTTCGCCAAAGGTACCTATCCACATACGTCCCCGATCATCCGGTTTCAGACAGAACACTTTCTTGTTCTTGAAATCCAGTCCTGGAATACCATAAATACCCTTTCCTCGGGTACCAATCCACATTCTTCCCTGTGGCATTTCCACCACACTATATATATTGGAATCGAAATGGCTCTTTACCAGCATTTGCGCCATGTCGGCACTATAATGGTACAGGCATCCATCACGAGTACCCACCATTACCGAACCATCACGCTGTTTCTTTACCATCCTCACCACATTAGATAAATCGAGGTTCTCCCTGCCATTCGGGAAAATACGCACCACACCCTTGTCCATTACCTGGAGATGTGACACTCCTCCATACTCAGCACTTACCCATACTCCATCACGACGGTCGGCAGTAATGCAAAGCAGGTAATTTGAGGCGATCGGTGATTCCCCCTTCTCATTTGCCACGAAGTGCTGTCCTTGGTTCAAGTCGTGGTTGAAAACAAAAAGTCCCTTACCATAAGTGGATATCCAAACCAGACCGTGGTTATCCTCCACGATGTTAAAACGTTCGTAATCGATATAGTTGGTTTCATTTGGCAACAAGCGCAAGGTAATCAGGCTATCGCCCACCACCTTACGCAAGATGCCCGTATTGTTGTAAATCCACTTGCCACCTTTATTATCAGTAAGCACACGCCCATTAGGCACCTTCCATTTTTGCACCAGTTGCTTATCAGCCATTTTTACATCCTGCAACTTGGGCAGAATAGCCTCCATCTCTTTAGCCGAAAGGTGCTTCACCTTGAAGTTCCCATCACGATAATCTACGATGAGCCCCCCATCCTTTGGTCCCCACATATAGAACAGTCCGTTTTCCTGCAATTTTGATTGGGTAAAATGCAAAGGTCTTTCCTGTGCTCTCCATCCTTTCGCCTCCGATAGGTAATCCACCAGATGTCCCGTTGTCATATCCAGACAATAGAATGTCTCAGAGGCAGTATAAATCCACATATACTTAAAGTCCTTATCTTCCGTGATGCGCTTCACACGGCGGTCGGAACTAGAAGCATACGCACTATCCTGTAAATACACCTTCATCTGATTGCCATCATATCTTGCCAATCCATTGTTGGTAGAAAACCACATGAATCCTTTTTGATCCTGATAAATATCAGACACAGCATTAGAAGGCAACCCGTCTTGAAGGGTCACAAATTTGACTCTCACATCAATGGGAAGTGAGAGTGTATCGATAGAAGTCTCCTGACTTACCTCTTCTTTGTGATTATCGACCTCATGAGCTTGCTTTCCATGCCAAAGGCATGCTTGGAGAGCCAATATTACAAAGATTATGATGATAAATCTTATATATTTCATTTTGTTTCAGCCGTTTTAATTGAGGGCAAAGATACAACTTTTATCTGAAACAAAAGCAAAATTGGGAAATAAGTATCATTTTTTAGTGTATTATTATCAAAAATCCTTTTCCAGGGTGCAAGAACATATCTTTCAGAGAACAAGAACATATCTTTCAGAGTGCAAGAACATATCTTTCAGGGTGCGAGAATATGCCTTCAGAGAGATTCCCACTAGGCTCGGCAGACCTGCTCGCTGCAGTCAGCAGGTCTGCCGAGCCTAGTGACAACACCTTATAATCGTACAACAATATACCCAATAGTTGTACAACGACACACCTTATAGTTGTACAACTTCACACTCTCTAGTTGTACAACTAGACTTCTCGTAGTTCTACAGCTAAGAGAGTGTATGAAATGTCATCTATTCTATTTAAAACAATAAAGGCAGGCTACACCGATTATGCAGCCTGCCTTGAAAAATATTCTATTTATTAGTTGAGCTTCAAGCCAGCAACATTATAGATGGTATTACCCTTCTGAATAACAAGGCGACCGTTCTTGCTGAACTTCATCACCTTCACATCCTTTGCAGCCTCAGCAGCAGGGATAGACTCAATACCTGTTGCAGAACCAGCAGTCTTGATAACATAGATGTCATAAAGCTGACCCTTAGAACCACCAGATACCTGAGCAACACGGAGGTAAACAGGAGTAGCCTCGTTCAAGTGGAAACGAGTCTTCTTGTACAAACGCTGAGTTTTAGAGAAGTTCAGATCTCCAACCTTCTCCCAAGTTGTACCATCAGCTGACTTCTGCAACTCGATGCCAAGGTCGTCCTTACCACCATTAGAAAGATAAGTAACAACATCAAATGTTCCATCAAATGTCTTGGTTGACTTCACACGCATAGTATAAGGATCACCTGAAGACTTACCACCAAAGCTAACCTTACCCTTAGAAGGTGTACCGCCTATCTCATCGATAGCCTCTTCTGCAAAATAACCAGCAGTACCAGTGAAGATACCAGAAGAAGCAGAGACATTGGTCTCACCTGTGATTACCTGACCTTCAGATTCGATAATCCAATCCGTATCAGAAGTAGAAGATACATACTTGTAAGCCTTTGGGTCTGGCTTATAGATAACTTTCTCCTCACCTGTCTCAGGATCTGTCTCGGTATGGTCAACCTCGCTACCATAGTAAGCCCAAGCAGACTTGCCGAAGTAATAAACAGCCTTAGCTGCACCACTAGCACTGCCAGCAGTAATAGCTTCTGCCAAAGGAGTAGAAACACCATCAGCATCTGTTACAACAGCATTTGTGAACCAATCAGCCTCATTGGCAGTGAAGTGAGAGATCGTATCCTTAACTTCAGGAATACCCTTTACTGCAAACTCTACAGCTACAGCCTCGCTCTGCAACTTGCCCTCAGCAACCGCAAAAGCAGTGATGGTACCAGGCTCAGTTACCTCTACAGGCTCTGCATAGGTAGCAGCAGTGCTGGTCTTGGTCTGTCCACTGAATGAATAGTAAACCTGAGCACCCTCTTCCTTGTTGGTAATAGTGATGACAGACTTACCTTCCTCTGATGCAATCTCAACAACCGGAGCTGCTGCCTGAGACTGGATGTCGATTTCCTTAGAAGATTCCTCACTCTGGAGATAACCCTCAGAAACAGCATAAGCTGTCAACTTAACAGGCTCTGTGTAAACCAATGGCTCAGAATAAAGCTGGTACTCGCCATCGCCTACCTTATAATAGACCTGAGAACTACCAGTTGCACAACTGATAGAAACTGTGGTCTGCTGATCTGCATAGTTCAAAGAATAAGAAGGAGCAGCAGCATTGGTTACATCACGCTTGGTTTGAGCAGCCTCGTTGATGATATTACCAAGAAGGCTAGGCCACTCGGCGTAAGTTGTTACAGCGGTTTCATCAGAACCCAACAGGAAGTAGCTGTTCTTGCCTGCACCATTATTATGACGATGGATGGCAACAGCATCACCCTGCTTAGCGATAACCTCGTCGTTGGCAAACTTCTCTGGAAGAGTTACAGACACATTAGATGCATAATCGAATGTACCATCCTCAAGCGTAAGGTTTGTCCAATAGCCTGCATCAGCATCGGTCACGGTCATTGTTGTTACATCGTCAGCAGCTGCGGTATAACCAAAGAGTTTGTTGTTCAAGTTAACCATTGGCACGAAAGCGATGTTCTTCTCCAAGGTTGGATAAGCAGGAGACTCGGCTGTTACGTCTGAACCAACAACCACTGCCTCGTAGCTACGCAAAGACTCATCGGTAACTTCATCAGTGGTAGCATCGATATCTGTATATTCAAAGCCATCGGTAGGACGCATAGCATAATCCAAGCCTGCGCCACCAGCATGCAACCATGCCACCTTGCGAGCCTCACCCATGTTGTCACCCTCATCAACCTTGATGAAGTACATGTGGCAGCCATTGGTGTTGTAAATCAACACATTGTAAGTACCATCCTCGTTAGGAGTATCCGTCAAGCCCTCTTCAGGTACCTGCCAGGTCTGCTCCACGTAAGTCTTAGGCACAGCATTGGCTTTGCCATCAGGATCCATCAGTTTGGTACCCTTGGTGCTAAACTTGCCGTTTTCCACGATGTAGAGTTCATAACCACGAGCCTCGGTGGTTTTGTGAGACTCCACACCCATTGTAATCTTTGCACCAGCCTTTACATTAGGAATCACGAAATAGTTCTTCTTCTTAGAACCCGTATAGAGATAAGAAGCGCCCTCATAGCCTGAGCCATTGTTAATGGCGATAGCCAAAGAACGATTCGTAGTATTGGTGTAAAGCAAGCCATCCAATTCCTGGATAGGCTGCCCGTCTGCACAAAGCTGGGCACCAGTAGTAGCATTACCCTGGGCCTTTACCTCCCAGAAGATTTTACCACCTTTGGCAGCAGCTTGATTACCATTTGCCTTCTCGATGTCTGACCAGCCACAAGCAGGATTCAAGGCTTCTGCATCTGTAGAGAAATTAGCAGATGCGCCCTTGTTCAAGTTGGCAATTGTAGCGGCACTCCAATTCGTGAAGTCCCACTTTCTACTTTCTGCATTTGCTGTCAATACACTGACAGCAAACAATGCTAGTGTTAAGAATTTCTTCATACACGATAGTTGTTAAATTAATATTAGGTTATTTATTCTTCTTCAAGATGATTCTCTATCCGTTCGATTCCCGGATTCTAGAGATGATACTTCACCCAGTTGGCACCATTCATGATGGCAGCACGCACCTGGGCAGCCAATCCTCTGGTTTCATATTTAGGACAGATTTCATCTGCCACAATACCCCTGTCCTTGTATCTCACAGCCACTCGGTTCATCCAAGGATAAGTCTTGCCTTCGCAAGAGAACTCCATTTCAGCCTCCTTCATAATCTGAATATCGTTGCTTCGCTTGGCAGCTTGCATCTGAGCCGGATTGTTTCCGGTTTCAATCTGACGCGCCGACAATTCGTAGGCACCACGGATTCCGGTATCAGGATACTTGCGAGTACCCCACTCTGCACTAGAAGTCCAGTTGCGGGTAAATCCTTCCCACTCCGGATACTTGATCGGCTTGCCTGCCTTGATAGAGTCATCGTTGGCAACAAGTTCATCTACCTTCTCACCAGTCATTCCACTATTGAGCACACTATTCAAAGCCGAGAAACGGTTCAACTGATTCAGAGCCTCACACAGCATCAGGTGATACTGGGTAGAACGATAGATATAAATATGCACATCGTCCTGATAAGCGTTGGCACGGATGCCATTGCGTCCGCCATTTTGACGATACTTGGCGATGTAATAGCCATCGGCACTCTTTCCTACTAGATTCTTAAAGCGAGTTTCAGATGTTGAGCCGCCTGGGTTCTTATCTGGATTGGTGAAATTATCCATACCGGCCTCAGAAGGTTTCAATAGATACTTGGCAGGGGTATCACTATTGAAATGCTCTACCAAAGAATTGGTCTGTCCCTGGTTGTAATCGTAAAGGATGGCACATACATTCTCTGGTGCATATGGCTCCTGCGACTGCCACAAGCTGGAATAACGTCCCTTGGTTCCGGCATTAGGACACCAGTAAGGGTTGTTGCCCGAGAAACTCTCATTGTTTATATATACGTTCAGCGCCTTCAACAGCAAATCGGCAGCCGTCTTGTAATACACCTTGGCAGGCTCGTTGCCCACGCCATTGTCGGCATCCAAATAAGCCCCCTTCCAAAGACAAAGCTCAGAATAAACGCCCTCGTAAGTTGGAACGATATAATTCCACTTGCGGAAAGGAGAAGCCGCAATGTTTGTCACATTCGTCGGATCAAGCCATGCAATCCAGTCAACTACACGATCGGACTTCACACCATCATATCCCGCTTCCATCAGGTTCAGGCATTTATCAATCACCTGGTTCATCGGAATGACATGGTTACGTGCCTGTGCCAGAAAAGCATCCACACTGCCCACGGGTTCATCAATCCAGGCAGCCTCACCATAAATCTCACCGATGGTCTTATAAGTCCATGCCTTAATGCGGATGGTAGAAGAAATCAAGTTCTGGCAGATTTCATCATCCACCTGTGGCATCTTGCGAAACTCCTTCACCTTGTGCAGGTAATCATTGCACGCAAGAATCAACTCATAGTAGGCAGCAGGAGAGGCATATTCGTTACCCTGTAAGTTATCTGCATACTGATAGAGCGACCACAAGTCGGTGCCTGCATTCTTCGTCGGTTCAATAAACTCAGCTCGAGTATCCGTGAGCAGGATTTCCTTGTCACCAATTGCCTGCATCTTAGTCAACAATCCCACGAATCCCGTGTACATCTCTGTATTTTCCGAGATATAATGCTTGTCGCTCACCTGGTCGTCGGTATCTGGATTAAAGAAATCCGAACATGAAGTAAAGGTTAGGGAGAAAGCTGCAGCGAGTACCCCTACACTCCATTTGTATCTTTTGAAAATATTACGTTTCATTCTTTATTCTCATTTTAAATCGATTCAATACTACGTTCTGATTCTTCTAGAATTTCAGATTCACACCAATCTTCACGGAACGTGGCGCATTCAACTTGCCATAATCCACACCTTGCATCAAATTGCTGTAAGAATAGGAGAACTCCGGATCAAGACCCAGATACTTGGTGAAGGTAAGCAGATTCTCACCTGATACGTAAATGGTAGCTCCCTGGATGAAATTCCAAAGCGACTTATCGTAAGTATAGCTCAAGGAAACATTGCGCAACTTGATGAAGTCGGTGCTCTCTATCCAACGGTCGGAGAAATCGTTGTTACCACGTGGGTCGCCCCACTCGGCATGCGGCATATCAGTAATCTGACCTTCCATGCTCCAACGACGAACCACAGATACCGACTGGTTAGAGAAATCGGAAGCCGACTCTGTGATACGGCGCATGGCATTGTAGGCCTTTCCACCCCACTGATAGCCGAAGTCAACATCTAATCCGAAATTCTTATAGTCGAAGTGGGTATAGAAGTTGCCAAATCCCTTAGGAGTGGCTGAGCCCAACACTACACGATCGGCAGCATTAATTCTTCCATCCCCATTCTGATCTACAAATCGAATATCGCCAGCCTGATAAGCCACACCTCTATCGTTCAGCAAAGCAGTCTTGCTTCCATCTGCTTGGGTGTAAGCGGCATTCGCTTCTGCCGTGGTAGAATAGACTCCTGTAGTCTGATAACCATAGAAAGCAAATGGTGATTCACCCTGACGGGTAATCAAAGTGGCATTGTCTGACAACGAATAAAGCATGTCGGCTGCACCATTCATACTCTCCACCTGATTGTTGACGGTACTGAGCGTAGCTCCCAAAGTCCACATAAAGTCCTTGGTGGCAATAGGTGAAACAGAAATTTTCAACTCTACTCCATCACCCTTGATCTTTGCAGCATTGCGATAGTAAGGAGCAGTACCCAAGAGAGGAGAAGCATTTCCGAAGAGAATCACATCCTTGGTCTTGGAGTTATAATACTCGGCAGCTAAAGAGATGCGATTATTGAAAAGAGCCGTCTCGATACCAACATTGAAAGTGGTGGTGATTTCCGGTTTCAGCACATCGGAGGTTGCCAAGTTTGCACGTACAATACCTGCAATATCCAGGAAAGGACTTGAAGTATAGTAACTCTGGTAATACTTGCTGCCAAAGCGACTGTTACCCGTCATCAAACAGTTGGCATAAAGATTCAGCTTATTGATGAAATCTGCAGAATGGAGTCCTGGCAGATTCTTCATCATCAAAGCCATATCGGCTCCCGGATAAACCTTGGCATCGCCAAACTTTCCTGCAACACTGGATGCACCATCCAAAGAAGCGGTCACCCCCACTTTTGCCAAATTAGCATAAGTATAATTAGCTACGGCATAGAGGTTCATCCAATTCCACTTGTTGTTGTATCCATCGAAATAGCGCTTTTCTGAAGAAGGCACACTACCCATCGTCTTCAAGTAATCGTTAGGCGTATTTCTTCCGAACGACACATCATACTCGTAATCGGTGGTCAGAGCCTGGAATCCCAACTGCATCTTCACATCATGCTTTTTGGCGAAAGTCTTTTGGATATCTGCATTCACATGATAGAACATATTCATAGTGTAGTTGGTTCCCACTCTCACTGTGTTGTTGGCATCGCCATAACGGTCGGTTATAAACTTGATTGCCTGTGAGGTAACACCCGGAATAAACATATTTTCCTGGTTGTAGTTGTAGTACAAGCCTACAATGCCATTCAAGGTAAGCCACTGTGCTGGGCGATACACCAACTGCACCTTGGCATTCACATCATACTGTTTCTGGGTAGCCTCAACGGTATTCACCACCGCCAACGGGTTGGATACATAATAATCGTCAATGGCACCATATTTATAGGTACTATAGTTGGAAATCAACTTGCCGTAAATATCGGTACTATATGGCGAGAGCAATGGAGAACGACGATATGCCGCCAACATTGGATTTGCCTCGTAGTTCATGCCCTGTTCCATGAAGTTGCCCTTCATGTAAGCAGTGTTGACAGACGCCAGAATTTCCAACTTACGACTCACCAGGACAGACGCATTGATTTGCGCATTATAGCGGTCGTTGTTTGTATTCTTCAAGGTTCCCCGATCGCCATTATAGCCCAAAGAGATGTTATACTTGGCGATGGCATCACCACCTTCTACTCTAAACAGATAGTCCATGGTAGAAGAGTTGCGCAACACCTCATCCTGCCAATTTGTGTTGAAGCTATAAAGCTCGGCATTATTGGCATGCGGATTTGACAGGAAGGTGAAATCATTAAAGAAAGCCTCCTGATTGGCGTAATGCGTCAAGCCCATATCCGTGAGATAACTCTTGTATTGGGTTGAGTTCATCAGAGGCAAACGGCTCTTGTTCCAATTGAATCCATAGATGGCATTGAAAGAGATGCGAGTGTTCATGTTTTCCTTGGAAGCCTGATCGGTTTCGATGAGTATCACACCATTGTTGGCAAGAGAACCATAGATTGCAGTAGCACCATCCTTGAGCACCGTGATATTCTTGATGTCCTGGCCGTTAAGAGCCTCGAAGACAGAACGGCTCAAACCGCCTATTACCTTCGACTCATTCTTGTCAGGCATGAATGGCACACCATTGATGACAACCAACGGATTGCCATCGCCTATGATGGTCTTCAAGCCTCGTATCTGCATATTGGCACCCTCACCAGGAATTCCGCCCTTATTGACAACACGCAAACCAGGCAATCCACTTTGCATCGCCTTCTCTACGGTCATAGAACCAAGTGCGAAGTCCTTACGGTTGATATTATTTCTACCCACTATGGCAGGGTCATTTTCCACGATCTCATGAGGAAGAACAACCGACTCGTTATAGCGAGAAGTCTTGTTTGAAATGAGGTGTACAACGATTTGCTTCCCTAGTTCATGCTTCTTCAGATGTTCCGTCTTATTGAAATATCCCTCATGGCGGAAAGTGAGCATAACATTCTCTTTGCAATCCTTGATGGTAAACATACCATTGGCATCTGTGCGCACAGCACCCTTGCCAGGCATCGAAATAACCACATTTGCTACCGGTTGCCCATCGTTGCCTATCACCTTACCTTGCAAGTCTTGCGCCTGAAGATTAGCCGAAAGTGCGAGAACGGCACTCAGCAAGAGTGCGCCCTTCACGTTTCCTCTGGCATATTTAGAAATATAGCTTTTCATCATTATCTATTTTTTCGAAAACAGTCAATATTAGTAGTTGTCTTTGGTTGGACGCAAGCACCAGTGGTTGAATACCATCGTGGTGTTGCCATTCCAAGTAGGACTAGCGATTTCTACCGTGATTTCCACAGGAGAGCCATCGCCCTTTACATCTGGGATTTCCAACTCGCTGATAACAGTACCACCATCCGTATCGTAGTTTCCTGCTTTCTTGTTGGTAGAAAGATTATCAGCAGAAGGATCATAACCTTCGATGAATTTTCCAGGATTACGGTCGTAGTGGAATGTTGTGGTTGAACCCAAGGTGATTGGGTCGGAAACTGCCACGACATCGGTACTTCCCTTGACACGAACCTTGAAGGTGATTTCCATGTTCTGATTCTGCTTAGAACCAAAACTCAGGGTGTATTTGCCCGGTGGTATCGGGAATGGCTTGATTCCCGTCACCGTCAGGTTGCTCTTCAGCCAGTCTTTCTTCACCATTTCCATACGAGTAGGATAAGTCTCGAAGATACGCTTACATGGCGTGAATACCAACTGCCAGTCGCCTGAGGCATCATCACCCACGGTCAAGTCCAAGGTTCGGCACTCATGCTTTGGCCATACGCCCTGCAAAGGAGTCCATGCGGCAACCGCAGTGGTACAAGCCTTAAACTGCATGTTCAACATCTGGAAGAAACTCTCCTTCTGTTCGGCACTACAGAACTCATAAATGCTAAAGTCTTCCTTGAGACGCCAAATCAAGACGTTGTTAGGAATATGGAGTCTGGTCACCTGGTAAGCAATTCCATTAGACAATTCGATAGGAGTAGGATTGATTTGCTGAACCGAAGTCTTCCAATACTTAGAGAAGATACTGGTCAACATATCGTTCTCCTCATCCTTACTCAGCAAAGTCTCTGGTGTAAGCTTCTTATCGAAGAAGGCAGCATCCATGATCCAATGGCGCATCGTATATTCGAAATTATACTGACGCTCGGCATTCCACTCATCCCACAAGCCCCATTTCTGCAAACGGACCTTGGCATCTGCTATCGCCTCTTCTACCACGGCATTACTTGTCAGAAGCAAGGTAGCGGTAAGAGACTCAGAACTCAAATCGAAGTTCTTCTCCAGGAAGTGAGTGTTCTTGTAAATAAACACAGAGTCATAAACCGTATTACCCTCGTCGTTCACACCGATAGGCTTGCTGTTCTTCTTATCGAATTCCTTCGTTCCACTAGCCAGGATGCTATCTCTCAAGATAGAATAGTTATCATCCAGATTCGTGATATAATCATAGATTGACTTCGGAATGTTCAACAGAGAAGAAAGAACATAGATGTAGCCCGAGTTGGTTTTCACCACCTTCTTGACAGCAGAAGTACCAAACATAATGTGTCCGGCTATCTTTCCCTCGTTGCGGGCGGCATCATCCAAATCTACATTGATGTATTTACCATGCCACATCATGATGCGCATGTTGTTGCCTTCGGTCTTCAAGTTGGCAGGAGAAACAGCGATATCACTAACATGAGCCTTGACGGCATTATCGATTTCAGCCTCCTTCCCTGCTGGTGCCTGAAAGTCACTGTTTTCAACCACAAGCATGGTGCTCAACTGATTCTTCTGCTCCAATGCAGTAAAGATACCGTGGCTCTTGAACAATTCGTTGATGGATGAGTATTCAGGCTCCTTAGAAAGATATTCCTCGCTACTCATATCTACAACCACCAATTCATCAGAGTTCACAGTGGTCTCGATATTCTTGAAATAATCCTTGTCTGACAGTTCAGAGCAAGCCCCCAAGAGCATCACTGCCGAGAAAGCCAACAAATAGATAAACTTATTGCGTTTCATTTTTCCAAATCTTTTAAGTTATTATCTTTCATCTTAGTCGTTCACCGGCACGAATGTGATGGTGTCAAACTGCAACGAGAAGTTCTTATTGGTAGAGGCAGCACCATCCTTCACCTTGAACGAGAAGGTATGAGAAGATGTGCTATCAAACTCTATCTCATCATAAAGCACGGTGGTATAAACACCTGGAAGCACTACGTTTGAAGAAGATTTCACCAAGGTGTAAGGAGCCACATAGTTGCGATCCTTACCATCGAAGGTTACTTCTAAGGTTCCACCAGAGCCATCAGTCTTCTGACGCATAAAGTTGTGACTGGTTGTATAAACCACATCCAACAACACCTTATACTTTCCTCTTACCAAGGTAGGAGTCTGCATGCTTGCCGTACCGGTATTTCCAAGGTTGAACACAATGCAATCGTTGTTGTTAGCCTGCTTGGCACCATACTCAATCGCCTTGTCGGCTGGCTTCAATGTTGTATAATAGCAAATTGGAGCAAAGGTGGTATTCTTGGTCTCTGTCTCGCTATGAGTAAAGCAAGATGCCCGACTCAGGGAAACCAACTGCTGCTTGGTGCTTGCAACTTCAGGCTGATACTCTACAGAGGCATCTTCAACAAGGCTCTTGATTTCATTGTCGGCAGCCAGGTCCCATACTACCATCTGCTGGGCTGGTTCCCAAACCGGCATCCAGCTATCCACCTGGTGCAGGTAACCATTCAAGGCAAGTACATTCGATTCATTCTCTACGAAATGAACAGGAGTGCCGCTCGCAGTATTGATGGCATAACGCTCAGCAGCTGCCGTCTTGGTGGTATCGGTGGTCAGGGTAAATACAAGGTTACTGGCACCTGTTGACCACAATCGACTGGTATTGTCACCTTGAACGGTACCCATGGCATCCAGGGTATTCTTACTATTAATAATGTGGTAGCCCACATAAGCACGGAGTAAGGAATCGGCAGAAACCGTGGCATCAGTATTCATTTCAGCCAACTTCTGCTTCAACTGTTCCAAAGATGATATGTTTGCCTTCGCAAAGGTGGCATCATTCACCGCCAGCACACTATAGTTACGATTGACCGTAGTCTCTACTCCCTCTACCATCATGGTATCAGTCACTGTATTGAGAATCTTATCCCAGCCAGTCTCCTTTACGGCTTGATTCAAGATACTATATTCACTATTGCCGGAAATTCTATCTGCCAGCGTCTCTACCAATGGTGTCAAGGCAGAAGAAAGCACATAAATCTTACCATTAGAAGCAGGAAGCCCCATTTCTATCACCTGTGCCTGACTATTGCTGTTCGACAGGATAGCCTGCCCCGAATGCTCCACGTCAATCTTGACATTGATTTTATCCTTGGTCAAACTAGTGATACTGGTCTTATTGACAAACTGGTCTGCCTGGATAGAATCTTTCACCGTATGATAAAGTACGAAACTTCTAGCATACTCCTTACTGGCATCAGCCACCTTGGAACCCAATGCAACCTCAAACTTATTCATTGCCTCGTCAGTAGGAGCAAAGACCGTGAAGCTAACTCCATCCGATGACTGGTTGAGCGCATTATAGAGTCCGGAAACATTCAAGACATTCACAAACTCTCCAAATCGCCCATCCTTCTCCAAAGTATTAGAGATAGGCGAGTTCTCATCCGACTTAAAGGTAGAACCTTGGGCAGGATCAGAGCCTATGTCAAAAACAGAAGAATCACAGGAAGCCAACATCAGCATCGCTGCCAAGCCTAAAAAATATATCTTTTTCATTTTCTTTTCTGATTAATTGTTCCTACCAGATTACTTACTATAATAAGGATTCTGAACCAGCAACTGGTTATGCTCAATGTCATTCTGTGGCAATGGGATATACCAAGCATAATTGTCGATGAGCGAAGACTTAATCCATTCTGCCTTGGTTGTCTGATTACCCTCGCAGATATACTCTATAGCCTTATTCTTGTACTTATGGTTATCTATACGGGCCAGCCACAGCAAGTCGTACCAGCGTTTTGCCTCTCCAAAGAACTCCATCTCCTTCTGGTTTAGGATTTCTTCCAAAGCATTTTCCTCACCATAAGATTCCTTCTCGGCATCTGTGATAACAGGCAAGGAAGCACGTTCACGAATCTGGTTTACCAGGTCGATAGCCTCTGAGACATGACCTGTCATCACTTCTGCCTGGGCCTTCATCAAGATGATTTCTGCCACACGATAGAGAATGAAGTTGGCATCCTGATGGAGACGAACACCACCTTCGATGTCTGCCACATCATTGCCGTAATACTTCCAGAGATACTTGGTTCCATTCACCGTAGCGTAGGTGGCCAAATTCATTCTGCCAGTTCGTTCACCAGGATTCATCACCTTAGCCACTTCCTCGTCCATCTTAGCAATGGCATCCGTAGTGAAATTCAAGCCACTATTGGACATCGGGAAAAGACTGAGAGAGAAATTATTGCTCTCTTTTGCCAACTCGTAGTTCCAGTTCAGCTCGAAGATGCTCTCATTGGAGTTACCCGGATAGAAGATGGTGTACCAATCCTGCGTATTCTTCAAGAATCGAGGATAAAATTGTTCACCACTCTTGTTTGCATTGAGAATCATATCACAATACTTCTTGCAGGTATCATAATCCTCGCTCCACAAACTCACATCAGCCATCAAGGCATAAAGAGCCCACTTGGTAACACGTCCCTTGGTCTCCCAATCATTCTCATAGGTTGACTTGGCAGAGTTGGTAGCCAAAGCCGTTTCCAAATCAGCCTTGACCTGCTTCACAATATCTTCCTCGCTATCCTTGGCAACATTCGTATCTTGCGAATCGTCGGTATAAGGATTGAGGATGAGCGGCACCTCCTTGTAATTCTTCACCAAGATGAGATAGCAATAAGCACGCTGGAAATACGCTTCGCAAAGGTGAGAGTTCATAACAGCATCATAATAGGTGTTATCAGAAGCCTGGACCTTTGGTGCATTTTTAATCACAGAGTTGGCAAAGTTGATAATCTTATAAAGAGTACCATAGTCGCACAAAGAATTATCAGGAGTCATCAGGAAATCCTGCAACTTGGTCTCCTTGCTACCATTTGAGAACATTGCACCTCCTCGCAGTTCACCCCACTTGATGAGGCTTGGAACTGCCTGGCGCATCTGGTAATAACCTGAGTTAATGACAGCCTCCACTTCCTCCTTTGACTTCCAATACTCCGTTGAAACTTGTTCATTCTTTGGCAATACATCCAACCAGTCTGTACAGGAAGTAAACGAAAGCGTTACCGTAGCCGCCAACAATAATATATTAATTGTTTTCTTCATTGTGTAATTCACTTAAAAGTTGAGATTGATATTGAACACATAACGCTTAGAGACTGGTGTGGTTGCATTATCCCTCACCAAACTCTTGGCTGATGGCATGCCCACCTCAGGATCCTGACCGGAATAGCTGGTAAAGGTAAAGAGATCGTAACCTGTAGCGTAAATCTTACAAGCAGAAATACCCCATCCCAACTTACTCAAGAATTTCTTTGGTACATTGTAGCAAAGAGTCAAAGTCTTCAAGCGAACATAAGTGGCATCCTCCACGAAACGATCGGAACCCAAATAGTTGTACCCCATACCATAGAGAGCACGAGGAATATCTGTCTGGTCACCTTCCGAGCGCCAACGGTTCAATACCGCAGTTGACTGGTTGTTCTTTCCATACATATTCTCCAGATTCATACGAGCGCTGTTGATTACCTTCTGTCCAAGACGACCATAGAAGACAGTGGTCAAGGAAAGATCTTTCCACTTCAGCGAAAATCCACCACCGAAAATCAGCTTAGGATTGGCATTGCCCAAGTAAACGATATCCTTTTCGTTGATGACACCATCTTTATTGACATCCTCATACTTGGCATCACCAGGATAAACCAAAGTACTACCATTGCGCATAGTGATAGGCTTGCCATTTACATCATACATTACGTTGCCCGCAGCATCCTTGGCATAAGTTTCGTTGGTATTCTGATATACGCCCTTGTAACGATAACCATAGAAAGCACCAATTGGCTGACCCTCCACAATTCTCATGGCATAGTTGCCATTGCCGAAGGTATATTTCTCCTGAGTATAGTTGGCAGGCAACACCTCCACCTTATTAATATTACGTGAGGCATTGGCGTTCACTCTCAATGACCACGGACCTCGCTTGATGACATCATAATCGAAACGAGCCTCAAATCCTTTGTTGCTCAATGAACCTGAATTCATCCAAGATAACTTGGCATAACCAGTGGTACTTGAAATCTCCACATTTCTAGACAACAAGTCGGTGGTCTTCTTGTCATAATAATCCAAAGTTATGTTCAATCTGTTGAAGAAGCGGAAATCAAAACCTAAGTCCCACTCACGAGTTGACTCCCACTTCAATTTATCCAACTGCATGCGAGACGGATAAATGGCAGGATTGGTTACGTATGTGCCCATGCTCTGGAATGCACCGTAATAGTCAGAAGAGCCACTAGGAGATTTACCCGTCCAAGCCAAACTAGCGCGAACCTTGGCCTCATTCACCACCTTGTGGAAGCCATCAGACCAAAAATGCTCTCTATCAATATTCCAAGCCAATCCGCAACTAGGATAAGTAGCAAAACGATTGTTTCTACCCATAGATGAGTTACCCTCATAATTGATGGTTCCATTCAATACATAACGGCTATCATAGTTATACACTACCTGTCCTGTAAGAGTAACCGTGCGTCGCTCATTGGAGGCAGAGTTAGCTCCTGCCACCGCACTACCAATCACAGGGTCTGAAAGATTTGCCGAAGCATTTCCATAAGTGGAATTAGAAGTACTTGTACTTTCTGACTGGTAGGTACGAAATACACCCGTAGCCGTCAAGCCATGTTTCTCGCCAAACACCTTATTATATAAGAGTTTCCATTCCGACTGCAAAGAGTAAGCATCCGAAGTTGCATCAATAGCCTGATTGGCATAGATACTATTCATCAAGACACCCGTAGCAGCCTGTGGCAAGAACTTATTGTTCTTCTGAGTCTTCATATACAAAGACACCCATCCTCTGAAGCGAAGATCAAACGGAAAGTCATATTCCATCGTAACCGTCATCTTCTCATCACGGACATTGGTCTTATTAAAGCCCAACTCTGCCATAGCTACAGGATTAAAATGATTACCCTTGCTACCACTCATAGAGAATGAGCCTTCGTAGGAAGAATTCAAAGAGAAGTATTGGTCGGTAGGCAAACCTGTTGTTGGGTCTATCCAATAAGGAGACTTGTTAGGCATGGAAGATTGTGCCATCGAGCGAACATTATCCAACACATTCGCATCCTTCTTGGTATTAACGAAAGAGAAATCGGTATGCACGCGCAAACGGTCTGAGAAATTGTAAGTCACTCTCAACTGTGATGTCAAACGAGTAAGCCCCGTACCCTTTGTTGTTCCTTCCTCATTCAAGTAGCCCAAGGAGAAACGATATCTGGCCTTTTCGCCACCACCCGACATATCAAAGTTATTATCAGAAGTCAAGGCATTCTGCTTGACCGCATCCAACCAATCAGTATTCTGATTATACTCGTTGTAATACTGATAATTAGGATTGTAATTGATAGGATCTGCATTGAACAGCATATCCAGCTCGGCAGAAGCATTAGACAAGCCTTTGGCATTGGCTGCATTCCAAAGCGCATCCTGCATCATGGCAGTATATTGACGTCCATTCAACAAAGGAATGGAAGAAGGCTCCTGCTTGACAGTCCACTTAGAAGAGAAGTTGAAGCGAGTTTTACCCATCGCACCTTTCTTGGTATTAATGAGAAGCACACCATTGGAACCCTTGGAGCCATAAATAGCTGTTGCGGCACCATCTTTAAGTACATCGATGCTCTCGATATTAGATGGAGCAATATTCAACAAGGCACCAAAGTCTTCTGAATTAGCGGTAGCAAAATCGAAGTCATCGCTGATATTGGCATCGTATGGTACACCATCAACAACAATCAGTGGATTAGCATCGCCTGTCAATGTATTGGTACCACGAATCTGCATGGTATTCTTGGCACCAGGATCACCACCCATGGTGATATCAAGACCTGAAATCTGACCCTGCAAGGCATCCTCTATAGAGGTTACCGGAGAAGCATCAACGATATCAGCCAAATTGATAGACTGTACTGAAGAAGTACGTTCCATCTTTGTGATACCCATATTATCACGTCGGTTCGCAGTGACGGTTACCTCTCCCAATTCGGTCTTGGTATCATCCTTCAACTGGAAATCCGCCTTTGTCTGTCCTGTATATTTCACCTTGATGGTTTTCATACCGATGAAAGATACCTGTAAGCTAAGATTCTTGGCATCGGCAGGTACCTGAAGGCTATAGTTACCATCCATATCTGTAGTCACACCCTTGACATATCGGTTTTGGGTATTCACCAACACCACATTGGCACCAATGATAGGTTCATTGAACTTAGCATCGGTTACATTACCCGTAATAACCTGTTGAGCAGCTGCGCCGATAACACAAGCCACCCACATGATGGTCAAGCATGCGAGCCTCATTACGTTATTAGTCTTAATCTTTTCCATATTGATTGTTTATTTCAATAATCCGTCAATAAAATGAATACATCCGTCGTTGAATGCAAATGGGAAGTAAGAGTACTTGGAATCTATAGGTACAACCTCATCGGAACCTACCAACTTCACACTCAGAGAACTTCCACCATCAATGATTTCCAACTTCGTGGTCAAGGACTTGGTAATGAATTGTCCCTTGCAACTTGATCCCAAGAATGGATAGTCTGTGAAGACATTCTCTTCGCTTGAGACGAAGTAGTCGGTTACCCAAGCCTGCAGCTGAGCCTTCTCGGTGGCAGTCAACTTTGCCGTAGCCTTATAGTTACCATTGGCATCAAAGAGTTTCTTGTAACCAGGAACCTTTTGATAGTTCGTGCTTATCGCCTCGTTGGTTGGCACAAAAACAATTTGTCTGCCATCGGTGACATAAGCATCATCAGAAGGGAATGCCAAAGTTGTACCCGATACAAGACCTGCCTTATTGAGCAACTGTGCAAAGAGATAGTACTCAAAGTTGGCATCATTGCACACAGCCAAGGCATGCTTCACACCATCACCAGACTGACGCTTAAAGATAGACTTAGCATCATAAGCGTATGCCTTTCCGTTGCTCCAAGAGTTACCCGCATTGGTTATCTCATGGAAAGCCACAAATGGATCTTCCGTATTACTTGGATTGAGCAGCTGATTGAAGTTGGCATTGTTGGTTATCTTACCATCCTTCACAAACCAATAGTTGAAAGGTGCATAAGTATCTACCACCTGCAATCCTTCTGTCTTCAATTCCTTCACCTGATCAGAGATGTGTATGTTTACCAAATTCAGTTTGGCATTATCTCCCATCTGCACGAAGGCACCAGCATCAGAACTATACTCCTGCAATTCCTTGCCACTGATAGTGGTATAAAGACGCATCTGCGGATCAGCAGTTTCAAACTGCGCATTAGACGGAATCAAGGAAACAAACTGAGAGTTATCGGCTGCGAAAGACGAAGTCAAGCCCGAACCATCCAAGGTATAGAGATAACAATTGTAGTTCACATCCTTGAAGGCTGGTGCCACCACCGAAGAGAAGATAGCCGGGGCTGTCATCTCGTCCATTCCATAGAGGAAACCATTAGTGCAAACCTTTCTTCTACTCTGATGAATGTTTGCCGGATCAAAGTTCACCGTAGTACCAAAGACGGTTTTTACCTTTCCCTCTTTAATTTCCGTAGGCATCACCGGGAACTTACTGTCAGCAAACATCTGCATCACGAAATATCGCTTAATCAACGGATCCAAACTATTGATGTTGCCATATCCCTGTTCTGGAGTCCAGAATGTCTTGAAGAATTGAGTCAGAGCCTGGTTGGTTGGCGCAAAGATACTATATCCTTGTGACTCTAGGTAGTAAGTTTGCATATAAGCTTTATCGCTTCCTGCAAAGGTCCACTCGTAGGCGATATTTGGCAAACTGCCATGAGAACGCAAATAAGCCGTATAACCCAAAGTCTGATTGGTTTCCTTCAGAGCCTCCGTATAAGTTTCATAAGAATTATAGAGGTTGAAGAACTCAGAATAGTCTGCATTGTTCTTCAATTCATCATAAATGGTATTCACGGGTTCGATAACCTGATCGACATGATACAGATAGCCGTTATCTGTGATGACATTATTCTCATCATTAACAGCAGCATTGGCAATGTTGAAGCCATCACCTGCATGAGCCTCACCATACCATTGGGTATTTGGATAGAAATAATGATAATCAGCAGCAGCATCTGCGATACCCTTGGTCTCAAAATACTTGGAAGAGAATACCGGTAGATATCTTTCATAATGATACACGCTGATATCTTTGGCAGAACCATCAATGGCAGCAGAAACCTGCTCGATGGCATCCTGGCTATGAGTGCGATGCTTGTAAAAAAGTCCTGCATTCAATTTCTTGTCTGCCTCAGTAGCAGCATCGCCATCGTTAGGACGAAAGTTCACCATTTTATCCCAGTCAAAGGCATAATACATCAGGTGCATACCAATCAAATTCTTTACAAATTGAGGATTTGCCTGGTACATCTCATCGATAGAACTATAACCTTTCTCTGTTAAATACTTACCAAATGCTTCATCATCCGGCGCTGCAACTGTCACAATACTCTTACCAGCAACAACACCATCATTGCCGGTCAAGTCAATTCCGTGTAAAAAAATGCTGTAGTTACCTTCCTTCTGAAGAACCTCATAGGCATTTCCCTTCAACCAACTTGGTACTTTATAGTGATCATTATCTTCCAACTTATCACTACAAGAGAAGAAAAGGCAAGGCGTGAGTAAAAACATTCCGCCCAACACGCATTTTTGCCAATAAATCTTATTCATAATTTAGTCTTTAGATTCCAATTGTTTGTTAAGCAGCTTCATATTCTGGTTAGGCTTCTTTATAAGAACAATAGTGCTGCATAAAAACTATCGTTCAGAGGCTTATACGATGGCAAAGTTACTCATTTTTTTAGAAAGAAATGAATAACCTGGAAACAAATCGCACCTCAGTGTACAATATTAGTTACCTCAGAAACCTTTGATTATCTTACTATTTTACGAGTAAACACTTCGCCATTCTTGGTTGTAATACGATACATAAAAGTACCTTTACCTACCGCTGCTATTTTCTTACCCGACATATCGAAGCATTCTATCTTCTTGATATCTTTGCCAGCCAAGACATCTTTGATCGATGTGGGATTGTCAACAACCTTCACCACACCTTCCGTGGCGAGTTTTGACAAATCCCAAGTCTGACCATCGCCAGGAGTTTCAGGAATCATCTGCACTTTGCCATTCACCTTTACTCCGGCAGAGAAAACTGGAATCGTCTCACCATCCACGAAGAACAAAGCATCAGCTTCATCTCCTATCTGAATCACGGCTTCATCTTCCAGCGTCACCGAACCGGCACTGATTGTATTATAAGAAGAACCATCTGTCAGAAGACTTACGACACCTCCGGTTCTCACCTCCAGGTTTCCCTTCAAGGTCAATCTCGCACCATTGGCACCTTCCTCTACATCGCCAGCCTGGAGTTTACCTCCTTCATAAATTCTTACAACACCCGCAATACTTCCCTTACCAGAAAGGATGGCATCTTTCATGACGTTCACGGCGCCTGTGCCACTATTCGTTCCATTAACTATAAGGTTACCTTTCAATACATTGGTAATTCCCTTATAATCGTTGTTACCCGTCAAGCGCCAGTAACCAGTACCCGTCTTCGTAATAGAAACAGTTCCCTGGTAACCTCTTCCACCCGCAGCCCAGTTGTTAATCTTGCCGGCAAAAGTCTCATTGGTATTTGCCGAACCCACCGTCCAAGTACAAGTGAAGCCCTTGGTCTTCTTGCTCGAACCACTGAGATAAGTTTTCGAAGAACCCGACAAACCACCAATCTTCAGATTCGAGTTGGTTTCCCATGAAGCCAAGCGGGTATTACCCGTTGCCTCAACCACAGCATTCGGCATCGTAACACTGCCACTGTTGAACAAGAGCAACGAGCCGTCTTTCTCAGAAGATACACCATTTGCAATCAGGCGCCCCGTAAACTCAGTATAGTTGCCCTGAAGATACTCACGCAGATAAGGAATGTTCAACTGCAAGTTGCCGGAACCCGTCACCTTGTTCTTCATGTAGCAGAAGCGGTTAGGCGAGAACTGGGAGGTAGTACCTTCCTTCACCTCAATAGGGAAAGAATAGGTTTCATAACCATTAGGCTCTCCTTTTGTCTTGAATTCTCCACCAGCCATTACGAGTTTAGAAGATGAGCCGATACCCGCTTTGGATATATCTGTTGTTGATAGATTTAGCTTGCCACCACGAAGAATGGTTGCTCCCTTGTAGCCAAAGAACTTATTGGTACCGATGGTAACCTGACCTTCACCATTGAAAGCCAAATTGCCATCACCCTCGAACACACCGTTCAGAGTTACAGTTGCATCCCCTTTTGCTATGTTCAGTTCCGTTTCACTCTTAACCTGTGCTGCTCTATCTGTAGAGGTTGTGCCACCTGTATATAAATAGGTACCACCATCAAAGATCCAACTTTGAGCAAAGTTGGCACTTGCTCCTATCGCACTAGGCTCACTTCCATTCTTCAGAGAATTAATCTCCAAGATGCCTTCATGAAGAACCGTCGGACCGGTATAACTATTCAATGTATTCAAAACCAACGTGCCTTCGCCTCCCTTATTGACAGAAGCCTCACCACTAATGGCTCCAGCTCCTTCAACAGCTACCCTGCCATTGCCTTTCACAACTACAACGGCTGGCGAAACAGTCTCACTCAAATTCACATTAATGTCACCAGCGGCATCAAAAAGCACATTTTTGCCATTAACAAAGACATCCTGTCCCTTATTCCAACTCTTACTCTTCAAATCCCAATCGGTAGCAGACGGATTCCAGATCAAGTCAGGCTGATAGGAATCAATATCCACCATACCAGTCTCCACAGGACGAGTTGTCATGGTGAGTTCTGGAGAATATTCAGAATACTTGCCGGCATCAGCAAAAGCTCTCACTCTTACCAAGTAAGCTACACCAGGTTCCAAGCCCTCGATGGTATAGGAAGTACTATTGGCTGCCATACGGGCCACTTTCTTCCACTGATTCTCACCTTTCTTCGTTACTTCAACGCAGAATCCATCTTCTGCATAGGTATAGTCACGCCATTTCAACTTAATGGAAGAACTGGTAGAAGAAACAAACTCTACGCACATTGGCATACGGAGGAAATAGTCGCGGTCAGCTACGGTAATGCTATTGATATAATTCTCAATATTAGCATAACCATTAGTAGCAATCACCAAGGCATCATCCTTGTTAGGGTCGGTACCATTAGCCTTTTCCCAAGCATCAGGCATACCATCGCCATCGCTATCTATCTTCTTGTTTCCGCCCCAAACCGTCCATTTGTCAGGCGTACCATATGGAAGATTTTCCTCATTTGCCAATAACTCTCCTTGCTTGCCCAAGGAGTTCACCTCATCCACCATGTAACAATCGCTGTAATCACGATAAGGCAGAGAAGCACCCACTATCGGAAGAAGATTCTCCAACAATGTGTTTCCTGCCCACTTAGGCATCTCAGGATAATCATAACGGATTGACTGGCGTACGCCAGCAGCATAGTTGGTTACTTCCTTTGGATCAAACTTGCCATCCATATTGCTATCTTGCCAATTGTCCTCTCCATAGAAGTTGAAGGCACCCTCGCCAGCGCCACCAGAGAAGGCATTGCTACCATTGGCAGGACCATTAATGAAAAGATTTCCTTCTATGTTCACAAAGGAATCTCCCTTGGAGTCTCCACCCATAATATAGCATCCATTCTTCCAGTTATACACTATGTTATTTACATACTGGTTGATGCCTTTTATCTTATTGTTACGAGTAGCATTGTCGATATACAGGTTACGATAAAGGGAAATATAATCTGACTGCATCAAACCACCAGCACTATGAGGCATCAGTCCCTGTCCCATGATACAGTTGGAGATGGTGATGTAATCAGGATGCTTTCCCTTATTATCAGGATTGATAGAGAAAGTCTCATCTAATCCCCAAGAGAAGGAGCAATGGTCAAAAATCATGTTCTGACCATAAGCAATACCTGCCGCATCCTTACCCGAGCTACCTTTATGACCCATACGAAAACGCATGTGGCGCACGATGATATTGTCTGCACCAGAGAAGGAAACGCCATTGCCATAGACGGTGATTCCTTCACCTGGTGCCGTCTGTCCCGCAATATACAGATTATTCTTGAATACCAAACGGTCTTTGATATTGATGACACCAGCTACATCGAAGACGACGAAACGGTTAGGCTGACTGATTGCATCGCGCAAAGAGCCGGAACCAGAGTCGTTCAGGTTGGTGACATGATAAACTGCTCCACCTTGACGCGCTCCTGCTGCAAAACGTCCCCAGCCCTGAGCATCAGGAAAGGCCAACTGCTGTGCTTGTGCAGCCAGGCTGCCTCCAGCCAACAAGGCTGAAAACAATATTTTATTTGTTCTATTCATAGGTTCTTGTATTAATTATTAATTCGTTGAAATTCAATACCGATTCTTCTCAGATTGTGCATCATGGCAAAGGCATCAAGTCTTCCCACTTCACATTCCAGTTGCCATCTTGCGGGAAGCCTGGATTAGGATGAATACTACCATCCCAACCGGCACACATCATGGCTACCGCCATCAAGAGTCCACCATTGCCAGGAAGATAAAGACGAAGTCTGCCATCTTGGTAATTATGTCCACTTACCAGATAAGTATTCTTCTGCTGTTTCATCAACAGAGCACCCACGGCGTTTTCGGGTTCACCCATGCGGGCGGCCCCCATTGCCATCATCGGATAATCCCATCCCCAGGAGGTATTCCACTTCCAGTTCTTCCAAATCCACTGCTCTGTCTTCTTCATCTTGGCGAAGTCTATCATCCTACTGTTGTAAGGGAACAAGCCGATGGCACCCATCACTGCAGGATGATCGCTGAACATACGTTCCTTGGTATAGGTATCAGGTTCTGTCTCTGCTGCGAGATACAGACTATCCTTGGATGCCAAAGGAGAAATCTTGGCTAGGATATCATCCCAACGGGGTTCACGAGTTTTTCCCAGACGAACACGCCAATCTTGAGCTATCTTCAAGGCGCAATGCCATTGACTCAACTCAAACGGCGGATTTACCGTAGTTGCAGCAGGCAAGGTTTCTTGAGCAGCGATACAACCTCGCAGAATATAGCGATCGTGCTCTTGATCATATTCTGCAAAGTCACCCATAAATTCCGCGGTTTCATCGACCAATCTAGCATACTTCTGCAAGATAGCAGGAGAAGGATTAGCACGATAAAGTAATTCCGCCAGATAAATCAGGTGTGGCTGTTGCCAGATTAGGAAACTTCCCACACTAGAAGGAGCCTCTCCTGCATCTGGATCGGTCATCTTCATCCAGCGTACTCCCTTGAATCCCTGTCGTTCTGCTATCTTTCGGGCATTTGGTTCTGCCTTGAAATACCAAGACAAAGAACGTTCCAACAGTTCCGAATGCCCCCACAATGCAAACTGTGCCTGATGCCAGAGAATCATCTCTAAATGGAACTTGCCAAACCATGAATTATAGGTAAGTCCTGTTTCTTGAGGAGGAGTTTCTCCTGCATCCTGGATAGCCAAAAGATATTGACTCAGCACCACCCGTCGCTCCATTTCCTTGGCACGAGCATCCTTACACTGTCCAAAATCTACCATCGCACCTTTCTGCCAGTAATGGTTCCAGTAATCCTTGGCGGCATCCACCACTTCACCGAAAGTTTTACGAGCAGAAGATGCTTGCTCGGCATACTCGCAAGTCAACTTCAGGTCGGCAGACTTCGCCTGCAACTGATAGAAGTTCTTTCCCTTTTGCTTGAATTTTGCAGAACCCTCCCATCTCAACATCACAAAATAGACGGTTTCATCGATGATTCTCTTCAAAACTGCCGAACTTTTATCCTGCGCTACGAGCATTGTGGAATGAAGATTATCTTTATTCCAATCGCAAGCATCGTCAGCATGACCGCCTGTTGGATAAGCAAAGCGGATATCTACGGCGATGTTTCCCTTAGACTGCACATGAGTGGCAATCATATCAAACGTTGGGTCACAAGCCGTCTCAACCCGGTAAGCTTTACCTTTATATATAAAGCTACTCCGAATCATACCATCCCACATATCCAAGGTCTGATTCACCTGCTCGATGTCTTTTGGATTAGAACCAAGCGACAGACCCAGTGTACCCAGATGAAGGCGATGAGGATTCACACGAAACCAGTTACCAGCAGTCTTCTTTCGCTGGTCATCCTTAATCTGAGTAGCATAAGGCTCTTTTCGCCCACGTCCGAAATCATAATCACGCCAACTTTCTTCCGGCTTGTAATTCTCAGGATTAGCAAAAGAATGCCATCCCCAATCACTCATTGTTCCAAGAGGTACACCCTTGGAATATGACTTAGGAAAAGACTGTAAGCCTGTTCCATCCACAGTCATTGCAAACCCGCCATTGCCTACAGACAAAGAATTCAGCGAATCCATCGACTCAACATGAGGGTTGTTTCTCTCTATCACTAGCTTTCTGTTGATGTTCTGAGCTGTCAAGCTCAAGGAGAACAGCAGAAGTACACTTAATAACGTTTTCTTCATTTTCCGGTTTTTAAGTTTATTTGTCGGTGCAAAGTTAGCCTTTTCATCGGGACTTAGCAATATACTATCGTACATTAGCATACATATCTATTCATATAGGCAAGACCATGCATAAAAATCGGGTAGGAGGTAAATGCTAATCATAAAAGGCATTTGCCTCCTATTTTCACATTTACCGACCTCCCACACCACCGTACGTGCGGTTCCGCATACGGCGGTTTCGTGCTTTCTCATCTTGCGATGTGTGGCAAGTTGATTTCAGTTATCCCTATGAGTAGCGTCACTTCTATCCTATTGTCGGATTCCGTCCTATCGTCTTGGATAGAGAGTTCCTTTCGGACATCTGACGAGGAGTCTCACAAGGTAACATTCAATTACTATTGCACTGCACGATTCAGTCCTTCCCTATAAGCACACGTGCCTTGGGTACTATGACCTCTGCAGACTTCTCACGGCAAGCTTTACTCCGTCATGGTACATCGAATGATTCATCTTCACCCATGCGTCCGTGAGACCTCCTCGGATAAGGGCTTATTCTTTCCATCTTATACCCACTTCATTTACACCAACCATTCCGAATAGCTATAGGACTTTGATTTGTGTGGCAATCTCATCCATGGTCAAATGCCTTATATGAAGTTTCTCTACGTTAGGTCAGATGTTTGCCGCCAGCTTCTTTCAGATTCCACCTCGCAGTGGACACCCTTGCTATTGGCTATACAATCCCGCTATTAGGGCTTGTTAGGGACTTGCACCCATTAGAATAAGCTCATGCCGAGCATACCAAAAAAGGGTGTGCCTATCGACACACCCTAATATAATATATATATCAAAATATTTTATTTCTTAAAACATCATAGCCACACGCTTTACACCAGCTACCAGCGCATCAACCTCTTCCTTGGTATTGTACAGGGCAAAGCTGGCACGAACAGTGCCGAGAATGCCGTAGCGGTCCATCAAAGGCTGAGCACAGTGATGACCGGTACGAACGGCGATGCCCAGACGGTCGAGCAAGGTGCCCATATCCATGTGATGAATATCACCAACCAAGAAGCTCACTACGGCATCCTTGCCTTCCTGCTCACCAAAAAGTCTGATTCCATCGATGGTTCTCATCTGTTCCATGCAGTAACGGGTGAGTTCCTGCTCATGCTTGACAATGTTATCCATACCGAGCGCAGAGACATAATCGATGGCTTTTGCCAGACCATGGGTAGCCACATAGTCAGGAGTACCAGCCTCGAACTTGAAAGGCAGTTTCTCGAAAGTGGTCTTCTCGAAGCTCACACTTTCAATCATCTCGCCACCTCCCTGATATGGAGGCAACTTCTCGAGCCACTCTTCCTTGCCGTAAAGCACGCCGATACCGGTAGGACCATAAATCTTATGACCGCTGAAAGCGAAGAAATCGCAATCCATATCCTGTACATCCACAGCGAAGTGAGGAGTACTCTGAGCTCCATCTACCATCACAGGCACACCGTGCTCGTGGGCAATCTTAATCATCTCTTTCACCGGATTCACCGTTCCCAGCACATTGCTCACCTGAGCGATGCTCACGATTTTGGTGCGTTCAGTGAATAAATGGGCGAATTCATCGAGATTAATCTCACCTTTATCGTTGATTGGGATTACACGGATGGCAATTCCCTTCTTGGCAGCCTGCAACTGCCAAGGCACGATATTGGAATGATGCTCCATGGTAGAGATAATCACCTCATCGCCTTCGCTCATGAAGGCATCGCTGAACGATGAAACCACGAGATTCAGACTCTCGGTAGTACCGCGGGTAAAGATGACTTCCTCAACCTTAGGCGCATTGATAAACTTGCGCACGGTTTCGCGGGCTGCCTCATGAAGGTCGGTAGCCTGCTGAGAAAGATAGTGCACACCACGATGCACATTGGCATTCACATTGAGATACTCGTCGCGCATGGCATCAAGCACGCACAATGGCTTCTGCGTGGTTGCCGCATTATCCAGATACACCAATGGCTTATCATAGACCTTTCTCGATAAAATCGGGAAATCTGCTCTTACTTGATTGATATCATACATATTTTTAAGAACTTAACTCCTTTAAAAGGATATTATCTACTTGCAAAGCTTGCAGCCCTCACACTTATTGAGTTCACCACGGAATCGCTTCTCTACGAGATGATGCAGGCGATTACGCAATGGTTCCAGCTCCATCTTGTCGATGACTTCGTTGATAAATGCAAACTGAAGGAGCAACTTAGCCTCCTCACGGCTCACACCACGCTGCTGCATATAGAACAATGCGGCATCGTTGAGCTGACCTACAGTACTTCCATGCGCACACTTCACATCATCAGCATAGATCTCCAGCATCGGCTGGGTGAACATGCGGGCTGTCTTCGTAGCACAGAGGTTCTGATTGGTTTCCTGCGAAGTGGTCTTCTGGGCACCATGACGAACCAGCACTCTGCCGGCAAAAGCACCACGTGCCTCACCATCGAGTACATACTTATAAAGCTCGTTGCTGGTACAATGACCCACCTGATGATCGATAAGCGTATTGTTATCAACCACCTGGTTCTTGTCGGCAATCACACAACCATTGCAGAAACACTCAGCTCCCTCGCCCTTGAATATGAGGTCAAGGCGGTTGCGGGTAATACCGTTATGAAGCGTGATGACGTTATGGTTCACGCGGCTGTTAGCCTGCTGCTCGATATAAACGTTGCTGACACGGCGGTTCTTGTAATGAGTCTCCTCCAGGCAATAGAGGTCGAGACTGGCATTCTCGCCAACATAAGCCTCGATTACCTGAGTAGCGAGGAAGTTCTTGTCATCGGCTGCATGGTCGCAGAAGAGGAACTTAGCCTCAGCACCCTGTTCCATCACGATGAGTACACGGCGGTTTACCATCAAATCTACATCCGAACGGAGAATATTGATGACCTGAATAGTTCGCTCTACCTTTACATTCTTTGGAACATAAATCAGCAAGCCATCCTGTGCCAGGAATGTATTCAATGCGGTGATGCCATCTTCATCGGTTTTGGCAATCTTAGCGTAGTATTTCCCGATGAATTCAGGGTTTTCTGCAGCAATCTTGTTCAAAGAGTCCACAATTACGCCCTCCGGAAGCTCTACTTTAGGCAATGCTTTGTTATAAAAAGCATCGTTCACCACGAAGTAGAGCGAAGTGCTCAGATTAGGCACATCGCAGCGGAAAGCTTCGTATGGATCTACCGGAATTTCCAGACGGTTCAAGTTCAAGCCATAGTCTGGCTCGAAGATGGCGCTCATATCTGTGTACTTGTATCTTTCTACCTTTCGGGAAGGGAAGCCCAAGCGACGGAAGTTCTCAAACGCAGCATCGCGCACCGCATTGAGCACCTCAGCACTGTTCTTCTTGATTATTCTCGAAGAAGACTGATACAAGTCTAAATATTGTTTTTCTGAATGCATAGCCATCCTCCCTATTATTTCTCATCTACTTCTGCCTTGATCCAGTCGTAGCCACGAGCCTCAATCTCCTTGGCAAGTTCAGGACCGGCTGTCTTCACGATTCTACCTTTATAGAGTACGTGAACCACACTTGGCTTAATCATATCAAGCAGACGCTCGTAGTGAGTGATGACGATGGCAGATGTCTTGTCAGTATGCATCTTGTTCACACCGTCAGCCACGATACGCATCGCATCCACATCGAGCCCAGAGTCGGTTTCATCGAGAATAGAAAGCTTTGGCTCCAGCATAGCCATCTGGAAAATCTCGTTGCGCTTCTTCTCACCACCCGAGAAACCTTCGTTTACTGAACGGCGAGCCAACTTGCTGTCCAATTCCACCAACTCGCGCTTCTCACGCATCAGCTTCATGAATTCGCTTGTATTCAATGGTTCCAAACCCTGATACTCACGCTTGGCATTGATAGCCGCACGCATGAAGTTGGTCATGGATACGCCAGGAATCTCCACCGGATACTGGAAAGAGAGGAACAAGCCTTCACGGGCACGGTCCTCTGGCTTCATATCCAGAAGGTTCTTGCCGTTGAAGATAGCCTCACCCTCGGTTATGGTATAGAGAGGGTTACCTGTAAGCACAGCGCTCAAGGTTGACTTACCAGAACCGTTAGGTCCCATAATCGCATGTATCTCACCATCATTAATAGTCAGGTTGATACCTTTCAATATTTCTTTGCCTGCAATAGTAGCATGCAGATTCTTTACCTCTAACATAATTGTTATAAAATTGTGTCAATTAATAAATCACATACTGATTCTAACAATGTAGGTGGCTTGGTCCACCCCCATTGTTCAAACAAAGGAGGAGGGTCTAACACCACGAAGCTACATTCACCAGAGAGTATAATATCATGTGAGAAAGCTGAAACACTGTTATTTTGCAGCATGATAGAAGCCGTTGAAGATGGAGCAGAAGCATCCAACTTAAAATAGCCATAAAAATGCCCATCAACAGTATATATCGGCCTATACTGAGAAGCAAAACCTCTTACAATCGAATCTTGTTGAGCAGTCAAATTTACAGGTCTTATCTTGGAAAGAATCTGACCAAAAGCATTCAAATGCACTGCCAACAGCAATAACAAGATACACTTTTTCATCACAAGCCTCACTTTCTATTCATTTTTTATCCTACAGTTCCTTCGAGTGAAACACTCAGGAGTTTCTGTGCCTCAACGGCAAACTCCATAGGCAACTTGTTGAGCACATCCTTGGCATAACCGTTTACGATCAAGCCGACAGCCTCCTCGGTAGGAATACCTCGCTGATTGCAATAGAAGAGCTGGTCTTCTGAAATCTTCGAGGTAGTTGCCTCATGCTCGAACACGGCTGTGTCGTTATGGGCATCCATATATGGGAAGGTATGCGCTCCACAATCGCTACCCAGCAACAAGGAGTCGCAGGAACTGTAGTTGCGTGCATTGTCGGCATTGGCTGTGGCACGAACCAGACCTCGATAGGAGTTCTGGCTATGACCTGCCGAGATACCCTTCGAGATGATAGTACTCTTGGTATTCTTACCCATGTGAATCATCTTGGTACCTGTATCGGCCTCCTGATAGTTGTTGGTAACAGCTACGCTGTAGAACTCAGCTACAGAGTTGTCGCCACGCAAGATACAGGAAGGATACTTCCAGGTAATCGCAGAACCCGTCTCTACCTGAGTCCAGCTCAACTTAGAGTTCACACCGCGCAAGTCGCCTCGCTTGGTTACCAGGTTCAGCACACCACCCTTACCATGCTCATCACCAGGATACCAGTTCTGAACGGTAGAGTATTTCACCTCAGCATTGTCCTTGACGATAATCTCTACGATAGCCGCATGGAGCTGGTTCTCATCACGCATTGGCGCTGTACATCCCTCCAGGTAAGAAACGTAGGCATCATCATCGGCGATGATCAATGTACGCTCAAACTGACCGGTGTTACGGGCATTGATGCGGAAGTAACTGCTCAACTCCATCGGGCAGCGGACGCCCTTAGGAATATAAACGAATGAGCCATCACTGAATACGCAACTGTTCAAGGCTGCATAAAAGTTATCACGATAAGGAACCACGGTTCCCAGATACTCTCTTACCAGATCAGGATGCTCCTTCACAGCCTCACCAATACTGCAGAAGATGACGCCCTTCTCACGGAGTTTCTCCTTGAAGGTAGTCTTCACCGACACAGAGTCCATGATGGCATCTACAGCGGTACCGCTCAAAGCCAGACGCTCCTCCAGAGGAATACCGAGTTTGTCGAATGTTTTCTCCAACTCAGGATCAATCTCCTGGTTTTTTGGCTTCTTTGCCAAAGGGTCGGCATAGTATGAAATCTCCTGGTAGTCAATAGGTGGCACGTGAACGTGTCCCCACTTTGGCTCCTTGAGCGTCTTCCAGTAATTGTAGGCTTTCAGACGAAATTCGAGCATCCAGTCTGGCTCTCCCTTCTTCTGCGAGATCAGGCGCACAACATCCTCGTTGAGACCCTTTTCTATGATTTCAGTATGTACATCGGTGGTAAAACCATACTCGTATTTCTGGTCTATCACATCCTTGACAACCTGATTCTGTTCTTTCTCTATTTCTGCCATTGTTATTTAGAATAACCGTTCGTTATTTTAACCCTAAATAGGGATAAGCCGCTGAGGACTCATCCCTACCTTATTATATATATGATAGAGCGAAAAACAAATGAATTCTTCGCTTTTCGTTCTTCACTCTTCACTTTATTAAAGCTTCTGCTCTACCTCGATCTCAGTGAAGGTCTCGATAACGTCGCCCTCCTGGATATCGTTGTAGTTGACGAGGCTCAAACCGCATTCCATACCGGTAACCACCTCCTTAACATCGTCCTTGTAACGCTTCAAGGCATCGATTTCTGCTGTACGTATCACGATACCGTCACGGATGACGCGAGCCTTATCCTTAGCGTGTACCTTACCCTCGGTAACGAGACAACCGGCAATAGTACCCACCTTAGAAATCTTGAAGGTCTGCTTAACCTCAACCTGACCGGTAACGATTTCCTTCTTCACCTTGTCGAGCATACCAACCATCGCACTCTTGATATCATCGATAGCATCGTAGATGATAGAGTATGTGTTGATCTCAACACCCTCACGGTCGGCAGCCTTACGAGCATCGGCAGATGGACGAACCTGGAAACCAACGATGACTGCATCTGAAGCAGATGCCAGCATCACGTCGTTCTCTGAAATCTGACCCACAGCCTTGTTCACCACGTTCACCTGAACCTTCTCGGTAGAAAGCTTGATGAATGAGTCGCTCAAAGCCTCAACAGAACCATCGGTATCACCCTTCACGATGACGTTCAACTCATGGAACTCACCACGTGCGATACGGTGAGAGATATCACCCAGGGTCAAGCGCTTCTGAGTACGCAAGCCCTGCTCACGCTGCAGCTGCTCACGCTTGTTGGCGATTTCGCGAGCCTCCTGCTCTGTCTCGATTACGTGGAACTGGTCACCTGCAGTAGGCGCACCATTCAAACCGAGGATGATAGCTGGCTCAGCAGGAGCTGCTGACTTGATGTTGGCATTACGCTCATTGAACATCGCCTTGACACGCCCCCAAGAAGTACCGGCGAGTACGATGTCGCCTACCTTCAGGGTACCGTTGGCAACCAATACGGTAGAAACATATCCACGACCCTTGTCGAGAGAAGACTCGATGATGGTTCCTGTAGCACGACGGTTAGGGTTAGCCTTCAAGTCGAGCATGTCAGCCTCGAGGAGCACCTTGTCGAGCAAATCGTGAACACCGATACCCTTCTTGGCACTGATTTCCTGGCACTGATACTTACCACCCCACTCCTCAACGAGCAGGTTCATGTTAGCCAAGTCCTCACGGATACGGTCTGGGTTAGCACCTGGCTTATCAATCTTGTTGATTGCGAATACCATAGGCACACCGGCAGCCTGGGCATGAGCGATAGCCTCTTTGGTGGTAGGCATCACAGAGTCATCGGCTGCGATGATGATGATGGCGATATCGGTAGCCTGGGCACCACGGGCACGCATGGCGGTAAACGCCTCGTGACCTGGAGTATCAAGGAAGGTAACCTTGCGGCCACTGTTCAGCGTAACACTGTATGCACCGATATGCTGGGTAATACCACCTGCCTCACCGGCAATCACATTGGTATTGCGGATATAGTCGAGCAAAGAGGTCTTACCATGGTCTACGTGACCCATGACGGTTACGATTGGAGCACGTGGAACCAAGTCGTTCTCATCATCCTCTTCCTCGCTCACGGCCTCCTGAACCTCGGCACTCACGTATTCGGTCTTGAAACCGAACTCCTCAGCTACCATATTGATGGTCTCTGCATCCAGGCGCTGGTTGATAGATACCATGATACCTACGCCCATCAGTGTAGAGATAACCTGAGTAACGCTGATATCCATCATCGTAGCCAACTCGCTAACGGTAACGAACTCAGTAAGTTTCAGGGTCTTGCTTTCCTTCTGCTCCTGACGAGCCTGATCCTGCAACTTCTCCTGAACAGCCTCACGCTTCTCCTTACGGTACTTAGCACCCTTCTTGTTCTGACTCTTGCTGGTCAAACGTGCAAGAGTCTCCTTAACCTGGCGTGCTACAGCCTCGTCATCAACCTCGATCTGGCGCTGATTGCTGCGGTTGTTGTTATTGCCGCGATTATTATTGTTATTATTTCTGTTGCGGTTCTTGTTCTTCTTGTTATTACCGCCGTTGTTGCCATTACCTCCGCCATTATTCTTAGCTTCGGCAATGATGTCAACACGTTCTTTGTTGATACGAACACGCTTTTTGCGCTCATTGTGCTGTTGAGCCATTTTCTCCTCACGTTCCTTGCGGCGCTCCTCCTTGGTTTTCTTCTTAGGACGAGTGCTCTGGTTGAGGGAAGACAAATCTATCTTGCCCAACACCTTAGGCTCATTAGCAGTAAACTTCTTCTCACTCTTGAGAGTAAACACGCTGTTATCTGCTGCGCCAGCAGAATGCTGTGCAGTTTCATTCTTAGCATGATGATGCTCTTTCTTTCCCTGAGGAACATTCTGCTTATTCATCTGAGCGTTTGACTGCTGTGATTTCTGATGATTTTCCTGTTTCATTTGCTGTTTATGCTGAGAAGCCTGTTGTGGCTTCTGTTCCTTCTTTTGCTCAGCCTTAGGAGCGTCTTTCTTCTGCTCAGGACTGACGGCAGCAGTCTCAGGCTTTTCCGCAACAGACTCTGCAGCAGGCTTCTTACCGATATTGTCCAAGTCAATCTTTCCCAGCGGCTTATACTGCTGCCGTCCATTAGACTCCAACAAGCTTTCAGCGCGATTGTCCTTCTGCTCTGGCGCACGCTTCTTATCTTTTGCTTTTTTGGTAAAGAGTTTCTCAGCCTGATCACGAACCTCTCTGTCCTGACTGAAGGCATCATTCAATGCCTTGTATTGCTGGTCGGTGAGTTTGAAGCTCGGTTCTGCCTTGACATCTCCCAGGTCTTTTCTTTTCTCTAGGAATTCAACTGCCGTCTGAAGTCCTATATTTAATTCACGTAGTGCTTTATTTAATCTGATGCTCATAAATTATTTATTCTCCTATTTTTAAAGTTAGATTCCCTGCAAGCACTCGCTGGCAAGGGAATTATTGTTCGAATTCGGCGCGCAACACGCTGAGTACATGATCAACGGTCTCCTCTTCGAGGTCGGCCTTCTCAATCAGCAAGTTGCGAGGTGCATTGAGTACCTGCTTGGCAGTATCAAGACCGATGCCCTTGATAGCATCGATAACCCACTGGTCAATCTCATCAGAGAACTCATCCAAGTAGATATCCTCATCGGCCTCATTCTCGTCTACCTCACGGAATACATCGATGGTATATTCTGTAAGCATAGAAGCCAGTTTGATGTTCATACCGCCACGGCCGATAGCCAAACTAACTTCCTCAGGCTGCAAGTAAACCTCTGCTTTCTTGTTCTCATCATCAACATTGATTGAAGAAACCTTGGCTGGAGCCAACGCACGCTGAATGAAGAGTTTGGTATTGCTTGAGTAGTTGATGACATCGAGATTCTCGTTGCAAAGTTCGCGAACGATACCGTGAACGCGGCTACCCTTAACACCTACACATGCACCAACCGGGTCGATACGCTCATCGAATGTTTCAACAGCAATCTTAGCACGCTCTCCCGGAAGACGGGCGATACGGCGGATTGCAATCAGACCGTCTGCAATCTCAGGAACCTCAGCCTCCAACAGGCGTTGCAGGAAGATTGGAGCAGTACGGCTCAAGATAATCTTTGGATTATTGTTCTCGTTGTCTACACGAAGGATGACCGCACGAACAGTCTCACCCTTGCGGTAAGTATCACCAGGAATCTGCTCAGTCTTAGGCAACATGAGTTCGTTGTTCTCATCATCTACAATCAGAACCTCGCGCTTCCAAACCTGATAAACCTCACCAGAGATAACCTGACCTACGCGATCCTTATATTTGTTGTAGAGTGAATCATGCTCCAACTCAAGAATCTTGGAAGCCAAAGTCTGACGAAGAGTCAAGATGGCACGACGACCAAACTTATTGAAGTCAACCGTCTCACTTACATCCTCACCAACCTCGTAATCCGGCTCAATCTTACGAGCCTCAGAAAGTGTAATTTCCTTATTTTCATCTTCAACTTCGCCATCAGCAACAACAATACGGTTGCGATAAATTTCGAAGTCACCCTTGTCAGGGTTCACGATGACATCAAAGTTTTCGTCACTACCAAAAATCTTGGCAAGTACATTACGGAAGCTCTCCTCCAATACACTTACCAATGTAGTACGGTCGATATTCTTTGTTTCTTTAAACTCGCGGAATGTATCAATCATACTCGCTGTCAATTCTTGCTCTTTTTTAGCCATAACTTAATTGAAACTAATTATGTATTTTGTATATTTTACTTTATCCATCTGGTAAACGTGATCAACCTCCTGCTTAACCGGACGTTTTTTACCTTCAACCTTTACCTTTTCTTCAACGCCAACTGTGAAGTCATTTCCTTCAACAGCTTTCAAGATACCCTTCACCTTCTTGCCGTCGGCATCAAGCACCTCTACCTCCTTGCCAATGAAATTGATATACTGCTGCGGAACTTTGAACGGTTGACCCAAGCCTGCAGAGCCAACTTCGAGCTCATAGTCTTCCTCGTCACGGTTCAAATGATCCTCAATATACTTACTCAAGGCAACACAATCCTCAATCCATACTCCATCGGCATGGTCAATCTCAACAACGATTCTATCGTCGGGACTGATTTCAATGCTTACCAAGAAATATTCCTTATCTTGGAGCCATTCTTCAACTAATTTTTTTACGACGTTTTTATCAATCATATATACCTTATTAAAATAAAATGAGGAACTCTTGTGAGCCCCTCATTCCACTGAACGTTGCAAAATTACAAATATTTTTGTGATTAGCCAAAAAAAATGCAACTTTTTATTCGCAACGTGCACATTTTTAATCGATTGTGCACGTTTTTGTACTTATTTCTTCACAGGATGCAGTATTTTTTCGTATTCTGATGGAGAATTCAGCAATTTTACTGCTTCCTTAATCTGCTTGTCGTAACGCATGGAATTCTGGATGGCACCGCGCTGGAAATAATAGGCAGAAACGATGTCATTTTCCAACAGATGCTTGATGTAATCCTTGTTATAATCCAGATCCTTTGCCACATTATGGCTCAGCTTTTTCTTCAAAGCCTCAAACTCTGCCTTGGCATCATCGTAGTAGCCTTCAAACTTAGCGAGTTTTTCCAAGTCCTTGAGATACTTTTCTGTTTCACGGTCGTACTGGAAGTTAGCCTTCAACACGCGTGTCTTGAATTCATCATAGTCGGCATCGGTCAGCGAGAATTCCTTCGCAGGAGCAATAGCAGGATGCTTGGCGATATAATCAACCTCATAATTAAGCATCACCTCATTACTGTCGCGGGCACCAGCCAGATAGAAGGCGATGTTTGGCAAAGAATCAGGCTTTACTTCTACATCCGGCTTCACACCACCTCCATCTCTCACTTCTCTGCCACCTGCGGTATAGAACACCTTGGTAAGAGAGTCGGGAACATGCTCCACATAACCGCCCTTATCGTGCTTATAGTTGAGTGCCTGAACGCATCGACCGCTAGGAATGAAATATTTAGCAGTAGTGAGTTTCACCTGTCCGTTATAAGGCAAATCCATGGTAGTCTGCACCAATCCCTTTCCATACGTGCGCGTACCTAATATTACAGCACGGTCATAATCCTGCAGACTGCCGCTCATGATTTCACTGGCACTGGCAGAATTCTCGTTCACCAATACCACCATCGGCATAACGGAATCTATCGGTTCAACCGTGGTCTTATAAACATGATTAGAACGCTGCAACTTTCCCTTCATCTCCAAGACAGTCTTACCTTTAGGCAAGAACATATTGATGATACTGACCGCTTCGGTAACAGAACCACCACCATTATTACGCAGATCGAAGACAAGGCTATTGGCTCCTTGCTTTCTCAAATCGATGAAAGCACGACGCACTTCCTTGGCAGACTGCTCGGTAAAGGAATTGAAGTTGATGTAACCGATGTTACCCTCCAACATGCCATAATAAGGCAAGAACGGCAACTGGATGGTACGGCGTGTTACCTTCACCTTCATCGTCTTGCCTGTACTTGGACGCTTAACTTTCAGCATGAAAGAAGAACCCGGTTCACCACGAAGATGATCGCTGACATAGCTCACCTCCTTATTGGTCATATCCTCATCATCAATACTCAGGATGATGTCACCCTTCTTCAGTCCCACTTCTGCAGCAGGCATATTCTCGTAAGGCTCGCTGACACAGACGCGCTGCAACTGGAAATTGTAGCGTATCACCGCACCTACACCCGCATACTTGCCGGTGAGCAGGTTCTTGAGTTCCTTCATCTTCTGCTCAGGATAATAGGTAGTATAAGGGTCGAGACTACGCAACATGGCATTGATACCATTTCCGACCACAACTTCAGCATCGAGCGTATCAACATACATCAAATCGAGATTCTTGTAGATGGCATTGAATATTTCCATATTCTTTGCGGCTTTGAAGTCATGATCTTTGTCAACCTGGGCAAAAGTAGGAACCGCCAGGAGCACCATAAGCAAGGAGAACAGTATTCTTTTCATTGTTACCTTATTTAATTGTATATGATTCAACTTATTGGTTATTTCCTCCCCCTCTTCACGGCATTCGCCCTCGGGAGAAGTTTTCGACCACAAAAGTACTCATTTCTTTGCGAAAAACACCATAAAATAGGCAAAAAGTGGCACAAAGATAAGAAAAAATACACTTTTTTAGGGAAAAAGCGAAAAAAGTCAGCAAAAAATTTGGCAGAATGAAGAAAAGTTAGTACTTTTGCACACGCAAATAAGGAACGTCATGTTCTTTACAGAAAAAACGCTTCAATAGCTCAGTTGGTTAGAGCACCTGACTGTTAATCAGGGGGTCGTTGGTTCAAGCCCATCTTGAAGCGCAAGAGAGTTTCAGGTTAGCCTCGCAACTCATCTTCTTTCATAGCAAATTGCTTCAATAGCTCAGTTGGTTAGAGCACCTGACTGTTAATCAGGGGGTCGTTGGTTCAAGCCCATCTTGAAGCGCAGAAAAGAGTCGCAAGTTTTACTTGTGACTCTTTTTGTTTATCCACATTTTATCCCACTTTGCATTCTCCATTCCCATTTACAAATACTATATCCGGCAATAACCAGAGAAAGCAAATCGGGTAGGAGGTAAATGTTACTCATAAGAGGCATTTACCTCCTACTTTCGCA